>Ga0209127_100042_pt1 | contig 251736 bp, 225 predicted proteins | sample LakSupMetagenome_FD_187469 | JGI IMG/M metagenome (GOLD analysis project Ga0209127, IMG submission 187469) | Freshwater microbial communities from Lake Superior, Canada - Sta WM archaea (SPAdes) (version 2) | ecosystem: Environmental > Aquatic > Freshwater > Lake | place: Lake Superior, Canada... | reverse complement strand
GCCGGAAAACCAAAACTCGTCGCCATCATCGCGACAGCCCGAAAGCTCGTCACAATCCTCAACGCCCTCATCCGGGACAGACAACCGTGGCGCGAACAAACCACTTGACCAACAAGACAGTCGCTCACCCCTGCCCCTCTCCCATCCGGGAGAGGGGTTCCCCGCGCTTGCCCCGCAACTCCACCAGCATCAGGTCGGTATCATCGGGCTTCGCCCCCGCCGCCGTCAGCATGGCATGCGCCTGGCCGCGATGATGGGTCTGGTGGTTGAAGACGTGCATGACGAGGATCGGCGCCGGCATCGTCATCTGCTGGCCCGTCAGGCTCGTGGTCCAGGTCACATCCTGGGCGAGCCACTCCGGCGAGAGATCTTCCGCCCAACCCAGCATCGTCTTGTCGAAATCGCGACGTGCGGCCTTGAGTTCCTGCCAGTCCGCGATCATCGCGGCCGAGTCGCGATGGGACACAGTCGGCTTCGGCGTGCCGGCAAAACGCGAGAGCCATATCTGGTCGGCCCAGAGCAGATGGCAGAAGGTGCCGTGGATCGAGCGGAAGAAGGCGCCGCGGTCCTGCCGGCGAGCCTCGTCGGTGAGCGTGTCCGCCGCCTCGTAGAGGCTGCGGTTCTGCCAGCGATTATAGCGTGCCATGGTCGTGACATAGGCCGTGTCGATCATGACGCGCACCCCCTTCAGATGATGTTGGCCTCGCGCAGCGGCGTGCCGGCGACGATGCGTTCGTGGCCGAGATCGGCGAGATCGAGCGAGAGGTAGCGGCCGTTGACGATGTGCTCGGCGAGGCCGCGGCCGACTGCCGGCGATTGCTGCAGGCCATGGCCGGAGAAGCCATTGGCGAGATAGAGATTGGGCACGCCGACGGCGGGGCCCAGGATGGCGTTGCCATCGAGCCCGTTCATGTCATAGGGGCCGGCCCAGGCGCGGCCGGGCTTGATCGCCTCGAAGGCGGGCACGCGATGGGCGAGCGGCGCCCAGACATATTCCTCGAAGAAGGACCAGTCGACATCCTCGACATCGGCGTCGGTCTCCACCCATTCGCGGTCGAGCTCTTCCGGCGGCGAGGCGCCGCAGATGAACATCTGGCCTTCATTGCCCCGCTTGCCCTCGGGGCGGACATAGGCGCCGGAGGTGTCGATCAGCAGCGGGCAATTGTCGACCTCGCCCTTGCAGGTGAAGCTGAAGACGAAGCGCTTCATCGACTTGACGGGGATGGCGACGCCAGCCGTCGCGGCAAGCCTGGCGCCATGGGTGCCGGAGGCGTTGACCGCGGCGGCGCAGGCGATGCGACTGCCATCGGCCAGCTCGACACCGGTGACGCGGCCGCCTTCGACGACATAGCCCACGACCTCGCCCTGGCGGTATTCGACGCCGAGCGAGCGCGCCTTCTTGCGGAAGGCCTGCAGCAGGGCCCAGCCGTCGAACCAGCCTTCGCCGCTGACGCCATAGGTGCCGCAGAGGAGATCCGAGGTATTCAGCCAACCGAATTTGCTGCGCAGCACTTCTGCAGCATAAAGCGCAACATCCGCGCCTTCCTGCTGCTGAAGCTTTTGATTCTGCTCAAGAACCTTACGCCCCTCATCGCCGGCGACATAGAGATAGCCGCCCTCGTGCAGGTCGATCGACGGCGCCTCGCCATCGACCGAGAGGTACTTGCCGATATTGCGCAAAAACTCGATGCCGAAGAGCGAGACGCGGATGTTCACCGCGCTTGAGAACTGCTGGCGGATCGAGGCGGCCGAGAGGGCCGAGGCCGAGAGCCGATAGCTCGGATCCTTCTCGACGACGATCACCTTGCCCTTGAAGCCGGGATCGCTGGCAAGCTGATAGGCGACGGAGGAGCCGATCGCGGCGCCCCCGACGATGACGATGTCGGCCGAGGCTGAAGCGGAAGACATGAGTGACCTGCGCAAGCGGTGGTTCGTGATCTCAGCGCATGAATGACGTCTCGATCGACTCTTGTCGAGAGGGGATCGCCGGCACGTCCGTCAGTTCATCCCCTCGCATTCGCCGACGAGCCAGTCGCGGAAGGCGACCACCGCCGGCAGGCTCGCCTTGGCCTCGGGGTAGACGAGGTAATAGCCCTCCGGTCCGCGTACCGGCCGGTCGACCGGAATGACCAGCGCGCCCGAGCGCAATTCCTCCTCGACCAGGATGCGCGGCACGATGGCGACGCCGAGCCCGGCCACCGCCGCCTGCGCCACCATGGCGAACTGCTCGAAGCGCGGGCCCATTAGCGCCCGCTCCGGCGGCAGGCCCTGCTGCTCCAGCCAGTTGGCCCAGGCGCGTGGCCGCGTGGACTGCTGCAGCAGGGGCTGGCGCAGCAAGTCGGCGGCCTCCTTCAAGCCGGCCCGCGCCACCAGCGCCGGCGCCGCGACAGGCACGACCTCCTCGCCCATCAGGCGGTGCAGCCGCGCGCCCGGCCAGACCGGGAGGCCGAAATGAATGGCCGCGTCGGCCGGGTCATGGGCGAAGTCGAACGGCACCAGCTTGGTCGAGAAATTGATGGTGACGCCGGGATGAGCCTCGGTGAAGCGCGGCAGGCGCGGGATCAGCCAGCGCGTGCCGAAGGTCGGCAGGATGGCGAGATGGAGCAGCCCCGCGCCGCCGCGAAAGGCCATGGCGGAGAGCGTCGCGGCGGCCAGACGCGAGAGCCCGTCGCGGACTTCGGCGGCGTAAGCGCCGCCGGCGGGCGTCAGGCTGACGCGCTTCTTCACGCGCTCGAACAGCTTCAGGCCGAGATTCTGCTCCAGCAGCGCGATCTGCCGGCTGACGGCGCCCTGCGTCAGGTTCAGCTCCTCGGCGGCGCGGGTGAAGCTGCCATGGCGCGCCGCCGCCTCGAAAGCTGCGAGCGCCGAGAGCGAGGGTACCGAGAGGCGGCCGGGAACGATCTCCGAGGTCATGATCTCAACTCATCAAGTCGTGAGAACATATCGATTGCGGAGAGCGGCTGGAAGAGGGCATTGTCACGACTGAATTGGTGGGTTTCCACTCACCGTCATCCCGGACGACCACAGGGAGGCCCGGGATCCATTCCAGAGCCTTTCCGATTGAGGCTCAGGCATGGATCCCGGATCTCCGCTTCGCTGCGTCCGGGATGACGACGTGTTTCAACAGCTCAGCGCGGATACCGCGCGGGCGGCAGATGATAGGTTGACGATGACGACCTCCCTTCCGAACGACGCCCTCGCCCTGCTGAAGCGCCTCGGCGTGCCGGAGAGCGCCTATGCGAGCGCCGGCCTTTCCGCCCGCTCGCCGATCACCGGCGAGACCGTTGCGACGCTGCGCGAAACCTCGCCGGCCGAAGCGGAGGCCGCGATCGGCCGGGCCCAGTCCGCCTATCTTGCCTGGCGCAAGGTGCCGGCGCCGCGGCGCGGCGAATTCGTCCGCCTGCTCGGCGAGGAGCTGCGCACCCACAAGGCCGATCTCGGCCTGTTGGTGACGCTCGAAGCCGGCAAGGTCACATCCGAGGGCCTCGGCGAGGTCCAGGAGATGATCGACATCTGCGACTTCGCGGTCGGCCTGTCGCGCCAGCTCTATGGCCTGACCATCGCGACCGAGCGCCCGAACCATCGGATGATGGAGACTTGGCACCCGATCGGCGTCTGCGGCGTGATCTCGGCCTTCAACTTTCCGGTCGCGGTCTGGTCGTGGAATGCGGCGCTCGCCTTCGTCTGCGGCGACAGCGTCGTCTGGAAGCCGTCGGAGAAGACCCCGCTGACCGCGCTCGCCGTGCAGGCGATCACCCTGAAGACGATGAAGCGCTTCGGCCCCGAGGCCCCCGCCGGCCTGTCGGAGATCCTGATCGGCGGCCGCGAGCTCGGCGACATCCTGGTTCAGGACCACCGCGTTCCCGTCGTCTCCGCCACGGGCTCGACCCGGATGGGCAAGGAGGTCGGCCAGAAGCTCGCCGCCCGCTTCGCCCGCGCCATCCTCGAGCTCGGCGGCAACAATGCCGCGATCGTCGCGCCTTCGGCCGATCTCGATATCGCCCTGCGCGGCATCGCCTTTGCTGCGATGGGCACCGCCGGCCAGCGCTGCACAACCCTGCGCCGCCTGATCGTTCATGAGAGCGTCTACGACCAGCTCGTGCCGAAGCTCGCCAAGGTCTACGCTAGCGTGAAGATCGGCGATCCGCGCGAGGCCGGCGTGCTGGTTGGCCCGCTGGTTGACGAGGCCGCCTATCAGGGCATGCAGAAGGCGCTGTCCGAGGCCAAGGCCGAAGGCGGCAAGGTCCATGGCGGCGAGAAGGTCGATGTCGGCGCCGGCGGCTTCTATGTCCGGCCGGCCCTGGTCGAGATGCCCAGCCAGTGCGGCCCGGTCGAGCGCGAGACCTTCGCCCCGATCCTCTATGTGATGAAGTACAAGTCGATCGAAGAAGCAATCGCGATTCAGAACGCGGTCGGCGCCGGCCTGTCCTCTTCGATCTTCACGCTCAACATGCGCGAGGCCGAGCTGTTCGTCTCCGACGAGGGGTCGGACTGCGGCATCGCCAACGTCAATATTGGCCCGTCCGGCGCCGAGATCGGCGGCGCCTTCGGTGGTGAGAAGGAGACGGGCGGCGGCCGCGAGGCCGGCTCGGACGCCTGGAAGGCCTATATGCGCCGCGCCACCAACACGCTGAACTACGGCACCACGCTGCCGCTGGCGCAGGGCGTCAGCTTCGACGTCGACGCCTGACAAGAAGACAAGGGAGAGCACCATGGCCGAGGCCGCGCGCAAGACCGCCCATAGCCACAAGCTGGCGGAGTTCAACTGGGAAGACCCCTTCCTGATCGACGAGCAGCTCTCCGAAGACGAGCGGCTGATCCGCGACACGGCCCGCCAATACGCGCAGGAGAAGCTGCAGCCGCGCGTTGCCGAGGCCTATCTTGAGGAGAAGACCGAGCGCGGCATCTTCAACGAGATGGGCGAGCTCGGTCTGCTCGGCGTGACCGTTCCCGAGGAGTATGGCTGCGCCGGCGCCAACTACGTTTCCTATGGTCTCGTCGCCCGCGAGGTCGAGCGCGTCGACTCCGGCTATCGCTCGATGATGTCGGTGCAGTCCTCGCTGGTGATGTATCCGATCTACGCCTATGGCGACGAGAACCAGCGCAAGAAGTACCTGCCGAAGCTCGGCTCGGGCGAATGGGTCGGCTGCTTCGGCCTGACCGAGCCGGATGCCGGCTCCGACCCCGCGGGCATGAAGACCCGCGCCGAGAAGGTCGCCGACGGCTACAGGCTGACCGGCTCCAAGATGTGGATCTCGAACTCGCCGATCGCCGACGTCTTCGTCATCTGGGCCAAGTCGGCCGCGCATGACAATCAGATCCGCGGCTTCATTCTCGAGAAGGGCATGAAGGGCCTCTCCGCCCCGAAGATCGGCGGCAAGCTCAGCTTGCGCGCCTCGATCACCGGCGAAGTCGTCATGGACGGTGTGATCGTGCCGGAAGAGAACCTGCTCCCGAACGTCTCGGGCCTGAAGGGTCCGTTCGGCTGCCTCAACCGCGCCCGCTACGGCATCTCCTGGGGCGCGATGGGCGCTGCCGAGGATTGCTTCCACCGCGCCCGCCAATACGGGCTCGACCGCAAGCAGTTCAACAAGCCGCTCGCCCAGACGCAGCTCTTCCAGAAGAAGCTCGCCGACATGGTCACCGAGATCACGCTCGGCCTGCAGGGCTCGCTCCGCGTCGGCCGCCTGCTCGACGAAGGCAAGATGGCGCCGGAGATGATCTCACTGGTCAAGCGCAACAATTGCGGCAAGGCGCTGGACATCGCCCGCGCCGCCCGCGACATGCACGGCGGCAACGGCATCTCGATCGAGTACCATGTCATGCGCCATGCGGCGAACCTCGAGACGGTCAACACCTATGAGGGCACGCACGACGTCCACGCGCTGATCCTCGGCCGGGCCGTCACCGGGCTGCAGGCGTTCTTCTGAGCCCTGCCCGTCATGGCCGGGCTTGACCCGGCCATCTCTCCCCGAACCAGACTCCCGAAGAGATGGTCGGCTCAAGGCCGACCATGACGACGTGGATCAGTCGATGTCCAATACCCCTCCCCTCGCCGGCCTGCGCGTCCTCGAACTGGCGCGGATCCTTGCCGGGCCCTGGATCGGCCAGCTCCTCGCCGATCTCGGCGCCGATGTCGTCAAGGTCGAGGCGCCGGAGGGCGACGACACCCGCAAATGGGGTCCGCCCTTCGTCGAGGGCACGGGGGAGGAGCATCTCTCGGCCGCCTATTTCCACTCGGCCAATCGCGGCAAGCGCTCGATCACGGCCGATTTCCGCACGGAAGAAGGCCAGGCGCTGGTGCACCGCCTCGCCGCCCATGCCGATGTGGTGATCGAGAACTTCAAGGTCGGCGGGCTCGTCAAATACGGGCTCGACGCGGCCTCGATGCGCAAGGCCTATCCGCGATTGATCTACTGCTCGGTCACCGGCTTCGGCCAGGACGGCCCCTATGCGCCGCGCGCCGGCTACGACTTCCTTGTCCAGGGCATGGGCGGGCCGATGTCGGTCACCGGCGAACCGAATGGCGCGCCGATGAAGGCTGGCTATGCCGTCGCCGACATCTATACTGGCCTCTACGCCACGACCGGCATCCTCGCGGCGCTGCGCCGGCGCGACGCGACCGGCGAAGGCGCCGTCCTCGACATGGCGCTGCTCGATGCGCAGGTCGCCGTGCTCGGCAACCAGGCGATGAACTATCTCACCTCCGGCAAGGCGCCGCAGCGCCTCGGCAACGCCCATCCCAATATCGTACCCTATGACGTCTTCCCGGTGGCGGACGGGCACATCATCATCGCCACCGGCAATGACGGGCAGTGGCGCAAGCTCTGCGAGGCCGTCGGCGATGCCGGCTTCGCCAGCGAGCCGGACTACATCGACAACCGCTCGCGTGTCGCCAACCGCGTCGCCCTGACGGCGCGGCTTAACGCGCTGACCAGCCGCTTCGCCAAGCTCGATTTGCTGGCGAAATTGGAAGCCGTCGGCGTGCCGGCCGGTCCGATCAACACGATCGAGGAAGTCTTCGCCGATCCGCAGGTTCAGGCGCGCGGCGTGCGCGTCGACCTCGACAACCCGGCGGCCAAGGCCGGCTCGACCCCGACCGTCGCCTCGCCGATCGTGCTCGACGGCATCAGGCAGGTCGCCAGCCGGCCGAGCCCGCGCCTCGGCGAGCATGAAGACGAGATCCTGAATGACCCGGCCTGGGGAGGGCCGCACAATGGCTGAGCGCACAGGCGGGCAGATCCTCGTCGACCAATTGCTGATCCATGGCGCGACCGACGCCTTCTGCGTGCCGGGCGAAAGCTATCTTGCCGTGCTCGACGCGCTGCACGACGCCGATATGAAGGTCACCATCTGCCGGGCCGAGGGCGGCGCGGCGATGATGGCGGAGGCCGCCGGCAAGCTCACCGGCAAGCCCGGCATCTGCTTCGTGACGCGCGGGCCCGGTGCGACCAATGCCTCGCCGGGCATCCATATCGCCGACCAGGATTCGACGCCGATGATCCTGTTCGTCGGCCAGATCGAGCGCGGCATGCGCGAGCGCGAGGCCTTCCAGGAGCTCGACTACCGCGCCGTCTTCGGCACAATGACGAAATGGGCGACCGAGATCGACGATGCCGCGCGCATCCCCGAGATCATCAGCCGCGCCTTCCATGTCGCGACCGCCGGCCGGCCCGGTCCGGTGGTGATCGCGCTGCCCGAGGACGTGCTGACCGATCTCGCCGATGTGCCGGACGCAGCACCCTACCAGGTCACCGAGACGCACCCGTCCCTGCTGCAGACGATCGACCTGCAGAAGCGGCTCTGGGCGGCGAAGGCGCCGATCGCCATTCTCGGCGGCTCGCGCTGGGATCCGCAGGCGATCGCGCGCTTCCAGCGCTTCGCCGAGCGCTTCGACCTGCCGGTGGCGGTCTCGTTCCGCCGGCAGATGCTATTCCCGGCCGACCATCCGAACTTCGCCGGGGATCTCGGCATCGGCCCCAACCCGAAACTGCTGAAGCGCATCCAGGACAGCGACCTCGTGCTCCTGGTTGGCGGGCGGCTCTCGGAAATGCCGAGCCAGTCTTACACCCTGTTCGGCATCCCCAATCCCGGCCGGCCGCTTGTGCATGTCCATCCCGATGCCGAAGAGCTCGGCCGCATCTATCGGCCGGAGCTGGCGATCAACGCCTCGCCGACCGCTTTCTGCGCCGCGCTCGAGACGGTGCATCCGCCGCAGGTGATCCCGTGGGCCGGTGCGGCCGCCGAGGCGCATGACGCCTATCTCGCCTGGAGCGAGCAGCCGGCGCCAGTGCCCGGAAAATTCCATCCCGGCGAGATGGTGACCTGGCTGCGCCGCAACATCCCGGCCGACGCGATCCTGTGCAACGGCGCCGGCAATTACGCGACCTGGGTGCATCGCTTCCATCGCTTCACCAGGTTCGCGACGCAGCTCGCGCCGACCTCGGGCTCGATGGGCTATGGCGTGCCGGCCGCGATCGGCGCCAAGCGGATTTTCCCGGACCGGACGGTGATCGCCTTCGCCGGCGACGGCTGCTTCCTGATGAACGGCCAGGATTTCGCGACGGCGGTGCAATACGACCTGCCGGTGATCGTCATCGTCGTCGACAACGGCATGTACGGCACGATCCGCATGCACCAGGAGAAGCATTATCCCGGCCGGGTCTCGGCGACGACGCTGAAGAATCCTGACTTTGCCGCCTATGCCAAGGCCTTCGGCGGCCATGGCGAGCGCGTCGAGACGACCGAGGAGTTCGCGCCGGCCTTCGAGCGCGCCGTCGCCAGCGGCAAGCCGGCGATCATCCATTGCCTGCTCGATCCCGAGGCGATCACCCCGGCGAAATCGCTCTCGACCATCCGTGCCGAGGCGTTTGCTGCGAAAAGCTGACTGCCGACGCCATTGAACTTTCGGGTCCGCACTTCGTTTGAGGGAGGCGGACACGGAGAAGGGCGATGGCACGGCGAATGGTTCTGATGATGGCGGTAGCGAGCACGATCGGGCTCGTCGCGTCTCCCCAGGCACTGGCCGCCGGCTTCTTCGATGATCTGGCGCGTGTCGTCTTCGGCGGCGGACGCCCGACGCCGCCGGTCGCGATCGGTGACCCGTTCGAGATGACCGTCAAGCAGAAGCGGCAGAGACCGCGTGCGGCGGAAGTGACGAAGCCTGCAGAGCCAGCCGTCAAGCTCGATCCCGTCAAAGACCCCTATTGGTACCTGAACGACCCGACGCTTCGCAAAGGCGACATCGTCGTGACGAGCAGGGGTGTCGTCGTCTTTGATGGGCGCAGCTCATCGCAGCACTCGCCAGCCGCATTCGCGACCCTGGACGAGACGAAGAGGCTTCCGAAGACGCAGGCTCAAGTGCTGCAAGCCGCCGCGGCGGGCGGGCGAGCCTATTTCAGCACGCCGGCCATCGGCGCGATGACGGAGGTCCACGAGGCGAAGGCGGACATCGGCGCAACCGCGCAGGCTCAATAGGCTGCCGGGCTCACGCCGCCTTGGCCTCGTCGAGCTTGGCGGAGACGAGCTTTCGCAGGCTGCGCAGATCCTTGACGAAGCCGCGAATGCCCTCGGCAAGCTTCTCGGTCGCCATTGCATCCTCGTTCATGGCGAAGCGGAAGGCCTTCTCGTCGAGCGTGATCTTCTTTGCCCCGTCAGGGGACGCGACTTGCGGCGATGCGGCCGGTGAGAGCCTGCGCGGCAGATCGCCGCTGGCCGCGGCCAGTTCATCGAGCAGGCCGGGGCCGATGGTCAGGCGATCGCAGCCGGCCAGTGCCTCGATCTCGCCGGTGTTGCGGAAGGAGGCTCCCATGACAACGGTCTTGATCCCGAACGCCTTGTAATAAGCGAAGATGCTCTTCACCGAGACGACGCCCGGATCGGTCTCGGCCGTGTACGGACCGCCGCCGGCCTTGACGTGCCAGTCGAGGATTCGGCCGACGAAAGGTGAGATCAGGAAGGCCTTGGCATCGGCCGCCGCGACCGCCTGAGGCAGAGCGAAGAGCAGGGTCAGATTGCAGTCGATGCCCTCGTCCTGAAGGACGCGGGCCGCCTGGATGCCCTCCCAGGTCGAGGCGATCTTGATCAGGATGCGCTCGCGCCCGACGCCGCGCTCCTCATAGGCGGCGATGATGGCGCGTGCCTTGGCGAGCGTGGCCTCGGTGTCGAAGGAGAGATCGGCATCGACCTCGGTCGAGACCCGGCCGGGGACGATCTTGGTCAGCTCGGTGCCGAAGGTGACGGCGAGCCGGTCGCAGACCGCCTCGACCGCACTGGGCCCGCCCTGATGCTTGCCCCAGGCGATCGCCTCTTCGACGAGGCCGGCATAGGCCGGCGTCTCCACCGCTTTCAGCAGCAGCGTCGGATTGGTGGTGCAGTCGACGGGCTTCAGCCGGCGCACGGCCTCGATGTCGCCGGTGTCGGCGACCACGGTGGTCATGGCGCGGAGCTGGTCGAGCTTGGAGGCGGTCATCTCTCAATCCATGTGAATGTTGTCGGTGCTGGCGTCAGTATGGAGCCTGTCCGCCCTCATTGCGAGCGCTTGTGAATGCCCCTCCGTCATTCCGGGGCTTCGCGTAGCGACGAGCCCGGAACCCATGAACACCGCCCTTTCCCATCACGGTCGAGCTTTCCCGCCCATCCAAGCCTTCGCTCCGCTGATCGCATGCGGCATTCAAGACGTGGATGCTCGCCACAAGGGCGAGCATGACGAGCTGGAGCAGCGTCGTGGTCATGGCTTCCGGGCTCGGCCCTGCGGGCCGCCCCGAAAGACGGCGAGCCGTCAGCTTTTCACCGCGCCCGCGGTCAGGCCGGAGACCATGTTCTTGCGGAAACCGTAATAGATCACCGCCGGCGGGATGGCGTAGATCAGGCCGGCCGTCATCAGGAGGTTCCAGGGCGCGTCGTCTGCCGAGAGGAAAAGGCCGAGGCCGACGGCGAGCGGCACCGCCTTTTCGCTGGAAAGCAGCAGGAAGGCGTAGAGATACTCGTTCCAGGCGAGCAGCAGCGCGTAGATGCCGATCACCACCATGGAGGGCTTCATCAGCGGCAGATAGACCAGCCGGAAGAGCTGCAGCGAGTTGGCGCCGTCCATGATCGCGGCTTCGTCGAGCTCCTTGGGCAGCTTGTCCGAAGCCTGCTTCAGCACCCAGATCGCATAGGGCGAGGCCAGCGCCACCATGGCGAGGATCAGCGCGACGCGGGTGTTGAGCAAGCCGAAGGTGCCCATCGCCTTGTACATGGGGATGGCGAGGAAGGCGGCCGGGATCAGATAGGTCGCCAGGGCGAAGTTCATGATCGAGCGGCCGCCCGGCGCCTTCAGCCGCGAGATCGCGAAGGCGGCGCAGGTCGCGATGAACAGGGTGATCAGCCCGGTCGCGATCGCGATCATGAAGCTGTTGAACAGCTGCACCCAGAAGTTCGTCAGGTAGTAGTGCTGCTGGTTGAAGACGATCTGGAAGTTCTGCAGCGTCGGCTTCTCCGGCCAGAGCCTGCCGGCGAGCATCGATTCCTGCGTCGAGATCGACAGCACAAAGAGATGGTAGATCGGCAGCAGGGTCCAGATCAGCACGGGAATGGCGATCAGGATCAGCTTGCCCTCGTCGAGAACCTTTTTCATCACTCGGCTCCCTTCGAGAGGCGCTTCACCATGAACCAGACCATGGGCAGGATCAGCGGCATCGCGCAGATGATCGAGGCGATGCCGAGGTCGAGATTGTTGTTGCGCATATAGCGGATGCCGAGCGTCGCCAGCACATGGTTGAGGTCGCCCGGGCCGCCGCCGGTGAGCAGGTAGACGCTGTTGAAGTCGCCAAGCGTCCAGATCATCGAAAGCAGGGTCGAAGTGACGTAGAGCGTCGCCAGCGAGGGCCAGGTGATGAAGCGGAACTGCTGCCATTTGTTGGCGCCGTCGACGCTGGCGGCCTCATAGAGGTCCTGCGCGATGGCGAGGCGGCCGGTGACGAGGATCAGCGTCCAGAACGGCAGCGACTTCCAGATGTGAACGAGGATCGAGCTGGCGAAGGCGAGCGTCGGATCGGTGAGCCAGCCCGGACCCTCGACGATGCCGAACCACTGGAAGAGCTGCTGGTTGATCATGCCATTCTCGGGGTTGAGCATGATCCGGAAGGACAGGATGGTCGGGATCGACGGCACCGCCCAGGGCAGGATGAACAGCACCAGGATGATGCGGACCCAGGCGCGCTGCTGGACGAAGAAGCCCGACAGCATCATCGCGATGATGAATTTGAGGTTCACCGCGATGAAGAGGAAGACGACGGTGTTGACCATCGTGCGGATGAAGATCGGATCGGCGAAGAGCGCCTTATAGGACTGCCAGTTAAGGCCGAGCCAGAGGCCGTAGGCGACGGGATAGACCACCATCACCGCGAAGACGAGGAGATAAGGCGCGAGCATCAGCACGCCCCAGAGCACGCGGTCGCGCGCCTGGCCGGAGGTGGCATCGCCTGAGATGGTCGCGGGGGGAGCCATCGCCGTGGTGGTCATCTTGTTCTTCTCCCTCAATACGCCCAGCAGCGGAGATGGGCCGGCATCCCGCGGCGCGAGCGCCGCGGGATGCCGTATCTGTCGGCTTGCGTCAGACCGGCGTCAGCCGGCGATCTGCTTGATGCGGGCGATCATCTCGTCGACCGCCTGCTCGGGCGAGATCTTGTCCTGGACGACGCGGTTGACCGCCTTGGCCCAGACGTTCTCGGCATTCACCGTGGTGAACTTGTAGTTGTAGACGAACTGGAACGGCACGGTGCCGTCCGTGTACTGCTTGTAGACGATCTTGCGGTGCGGATCGGCCCCGGTCCAGAACTCGGCCTTGGCGGCCTCGATCGTGGTCGGGAACCAGCGACCGACCGAGCCCTCGACGAAAGGACGCAGGTTCTCGTCCTTCATCATGAAGGCCATGAACTCCTTGCCGCGCTTCTTGTTCTTGCCGTCGGCGAAGACGACGGCGGTCTTGACCGCGGCGAGGTTGGTCATCGGCGAGCCGTCCGGCTTGTTCGGGAACTCGGCTGTGCGGATGTTGTCGTAATAGTTCTTCTTGGCCTGGTCGCGCTGCTCCTGCGTGAGCGCAGGGTTGTTCATGTCGTCGAGATGCTTGGCCGCGATCGAGATCGTGGCGTTGTGGGTCAGCACCGTCGTGCGGTTGTGGAAGGCGACGTTGTTGTCGGGATCGAGCCAGTTCACCGAGGAGGGCGGCGTGCAGCCGCGCTGGGCGATGTTGGAATAGTCCTTCACCGCCTTGACCATCGCCGCCTTGTTGGCCGGCTCGTCGAGCACGATCTTGCCGTTCTCGTCGACGACCTTGGCGTTGAAGGCGTTGGCGAAGGTCAGGAAGGAATAGAAGGTGTCGGAAGCGGCGACGCCCATAGGATGGCCGACGGCGTAGATGCGCTTGCCCTTGGCGCGCAGCGCGCCCTGGACCTTGTCGCACCAGAAGTCCCAATAGCCGTCCCAGCCCTTCGGGATGTCGCTTTCCTTGAAGCCGGCCTCTTCCAGCATGTCCTTCCAGTAGGTGATGTGCATCATCTGCTGCTGGACCGGGAAGGCGTAATAGGCCTTCTTCTTGGTCTTGTCGTTCATCAGAAGGGTCGTCGCCAGCGCCTGCGGCTGGATCTGCGCCTTGAGCGGCTCGAGCACGTCGGACACATCCTCGAGCTTGCCCTCGAAGGCCCACTGCCCGGTGGTGCGGAAATCATAGGTGGTGCAGAAGCCGACATCCGGCGGCGTGCCCGCCTGAACGGCGCCGACCGACTTGGTGACGCAGTCCTCGGTGGCGTAGAGGGAGAGGTCGACCTTGACGCCCGTCGCTTTCTGGAATTTGTCGACAACAGCGAGCAGCGCATCGTCCTCGCCCTTGTAGAAGCCTTTGGTGAACCAGACCGTCACCGTCTCCTGGGCGAGCGCCGCTCCGGACCAGCCGGCGGCGATGGCGACCAAGGCTGCGCCGGCAGCCAGAGAGCGCACGGATTTCATGGTAACCTCCCATTTCAAACGTTTAAATTGAGCTTTTTTGCCTGCTCCTCATAAACACTAGTCGATGAGCCATGCAACTCACAAGCGGCTGGGTTGCACGATTTTCATGCGACGTTCGATCGGAGACGTCCTCCGCCGCTTCCGCCAGACCGACGAGAATCGGCTTTGACGACGCAGCCGGCCCGCGTCAAAGAGAGACTGTCACGGATGTGTCATCGGTACGGCTTACCCCGCGCCCCACGATCCATGTCCCGACGCTTGCGAGACCTCGCCGGTTTCGCGGCGGACCCAACCGGAGTTTCCCATGCGCGCCCTCGCAGTCGCCGCCCTCGCGCTCGGCCTCGCTTTGCCGGCAATCGACGCCGCTCTCGCTGTCGAAGGCAAGCTGGTACTCTACACCAGCCAGCCCAACACCGACGCGCAGCAGACGATCGACGCCTTCAGGGCGAAGTATCCCAAGGTCGAGATCAGCTTCGTCCGCGACGGCACGCCGCGCGTGATGGCCAAGCTCCGGGCCGAGATCGAAGCCGGCGCGCCGCAGGCCGACGTGCTACTGATCGCCGACGCCGTGACCATGGAAGGCCTGAAGAAGGAAGGCCGCCTGCTCGCCCATGACAAGGCCGATGTCTCGGCCTTCCCCGCCGGCGTCCACGATCCCGCCAAGATGTGGTTCGCGACCAAGCTGATCACCACCGGCATCGTCTACAACACCAAGGCGGCGCTGAAGCCGGAGAGCTGGCTCGACCTTGCCAAGCCCGAAGCCAAGAACCAGCTGGCCATGCCGAGCCCGCTGAACTCGGGCGCGGCGATGATCCACACGATCACGCTGACCGGCAACCTGCCCGGCGGCTGGAGCTTCTACGAGAAGCTGAAGGAGAACGGCACGCTCGCTGCCGGCGCCAACGGAGACATTCTGCGCCAGGTCGCCACCGGCGAGAAGCTCTACGGCATGATCGTCGACTTCATGCCGATCCGCGAGAAGGCCAAGGGCGCGCCGGTCGAGTTCGTCTTCCCGAAGGAAGGCGTCTCGGCGGTGAGCGAGCCGGTCGCGATCCTGAAGAGCAGCAAGAACCCGGAGGCTGCCAAGGCTTTCGTCGATTTCCTGATCTCGAAGGACGGCCAGGAACTGGCGCTGAAGCAGGGCTATGTCTCGGCCCATCCGGACGTCGCCCTGCCGGCCGGCTATCCGGCCCGCGGCGCGATCAAGCTGATGCCGTTCGACGCCGCCAAGGCGCTGGCCGACGAGCCGGCCGCGCGCAAGCGCTTCAGCGCGATTTTCGAAGGCTGAGGCCGGGCGACCAAGCTCCGGTACCGACGCGATGACGCTCGCAGCCCCCGCAGAGCTCCGGCAGACCGGCATCCGCCCGGCCCTGCCCGGCCTTGCCTTGCCGTCAGGCCTTGGCCTGCCGGCCCTGGTCCTGCTCTGCGCAGCCTTGTTCGGCGCCCTGCCTTTCCTGCGGCTGCTGATTGCGGCCTTCGCCCCAGGCTGGCAGTTCGCGCCCGAGGCGGCGCTGGCCGAGATCACCAGCCGCGCCGCAGTCAACGCGACACTCCACACCTTCGAGACGGCAGGCCTGTCGGCGCTCGGCGCGCTGCTGATCGGCGGCACGGCGGCGATCCTGCTTGCCGTCACCGATGTCCGAGGCAAGCGCCCGCTCGCCTTCGCGCTGGTCTTCTCGATGATGATCGCGCCGCAGGTGGCGGCGCTCGCCTTCCTCAGCCTGTTCGCACCGAACTCCGCTCTGCTCGGCCTGCTCGGTCTCGCACCGGCGCCGGGCACGCCCAACCCGCTGCTCGGGCGCGGCGGCATCATCCTGGTGATGGCGCTGCATCATGCGCCACTGGTCGCGATCACGCTCTGGACCGGCCTGCGCAGCGTGCCGCAAGCACTGGTCGAGGCGGCCCAGATGGAGGGGGCGGCGCCCGCCACCATCGTCGGGCGCATCCTCTTGCCGGTGCTGCGGCCGCAGATCATCGCGGCGGCGCTGCTCGCCTTCGTCGCCGGCATCGGCAATTTCGGCATCCCCGCCCTGCTCGGCCTGCCGGTCAACTACCTCACCCTGCCGACGCTGATCTATCGCCGGCTGTCGAGCTTCGGCCCGGCCGGACTGCCGGATGCCGCCGCGCTCTCGCTCCTCGTCGCGCTCGTCGCCGGTTTCGGGATCGTCGCGGGGCTGTTCGCGACGCGCCGCGGTGGCGGCAAGATCGAGATCGAGCGGCCATTGCAGCCCTTCTGGCAGCTCGGCGCCGCCCGGCCGCTCATTGCCGCCGGGCTCTGGCTGCTGATCGCGGTGAAGCTCGGCCTGCCGCTGCTGGCGCTGCTCGGCGAGGCGCTGACGCCGGCGCTCGGCGTCGCACTGACCTGGCAGAACCTCACCTTCGACAAATTCGCCGAGGTGCTGCTGCGGCAGGACGTGACGGTGCGTGCCTTCCGCAATTCCTTCCTCTTCGCCGGCACGGCTGCCGTGCTGCTGTCCCTGCTCTCGATCGCCTTCGCCTATGGGCTTGAGCGCCGGATGGGCAAGCTCCGGCGCGTCGTCGACGTGGTGATCGAGCTGCCCTACGCCCTGCCGGGCGTCGTGCTCGCCATTGCCTGCATCCTGATGTTCCTGAAGCCGCTGCCGCTGATCGGCGTCAGCATCTACGCCACGCCCTTCATCATCCTCTTCGCCTATATGGCCCGCTTCCTGCCGCTGGCGCTGAAGGCGCCGGTCGCGGCGATGGCGCAGATCGAGGCGCATCACGAGGAGGCAGCCAAGCTCGACGGCGTCACGCTCTGGCAGATGCTGCGCTTCATCGTTGCGCCGATCCTGGCGCCGGCCGCCGCCGTCAGCGGTTTGATGGTGTTCCTGGTCGCCTTCAACGAGCTGACCGTCTCGGCCCTGCTCTGGTCCTCCGGCACCGAGACGCTCGGCGTCGTGCTGTTCAGCCTGAAGGAAGCCGGGCTCGCCGGCGAGGCCGCCGCAGTCGCGATCAGCGCCTGCGCGGTGATCCTCGCCGTGATGCTGGGGCTCGACGCACTCGGCCGCAAGCTGCCGGCCAACATCCTGCCCTGGCGGATCTGAGCCGCGCGGTCGCGCGCTGGCAAGAACATCTTATCCCGGCGATCCGAGCCGACATAGTTAAGCCCAATTTAACGTTACGGCAGGAAGGTCTGCCGCATGGAGTTCGCCTTTCCACTGCGAAGCAGAGCTCGAAACCTGCCGTGTCCCATCACGGCGCCGACCGAGGACCTGTGAGCTCAATGGCCTATCGCACCCCCGGCCGCCGCCAGAGCGAACCCATCGCCGAAGAGCTCAGGGTCCTCGTCGTCGAGGATTCACGGACCTATGCGCTGGCACTGTCGCGCCGCCTCGAGACCGAGCTGCGCCTGCCGATCGTCGTCTGCCAGTCGCTCAACGAGCTCCACGAGGTCGTCACCGAGGACCGCGCCGCCTACACCATGGCCGTGGTCGACCTGAACCTGCCCGACGCGCCGCGCGGCGAAGCGATCGACTTCACCGTGCAGCGCGGCATCCCGACGATCGTCCACACCGCCAGCTTCGACCTCGACACGCGCAACCGGATCATGGAGCGCGACGTCATCGACTATGTCCCCAAGGACAGCGCCTTCACGCTGGAGACCCTGGTCGCCACCGCCAAGCGCGCGCTCGCCAACCGGCAGACCCGCATCCTCGTCGTCGACGACACCGCGGCGACCCGCAAACTGCTCGCCCATATGCTGAAGGTCCAGCAATACCAGGTGATCGAGGTCGGCTCGGGGGCCGAGGCGCTCTCCCTGCTGCAGGCGAATCCCGACATCCGGCTCGTGGTCAGCGACTACTATATGCCCGACATGGACGGCTACGAGCTGACGCGGCGCATCCGCCGCGAGTTCGCCTCCGACCGGCTGCGTCTGATCGGCGTCTCCTCGTCGAGCGACCGCATGGTCTCGGTCGGCTTCCTCAAGGCAGGCGCCAACGACTTCATCTCGATGCCGTTCATCCCGGAAGAGCTGCAGTGCCGGATCGCGAGCAATGTCGAGACGCTCGAACAGCTCGAGCAGTTGCATAGCCTTGCCTCGCGCGATGCGCTGACCGGGCTGTTCAATCGCCGTCATTTCTTCGCCAATGCCGGCCGGCTGATCGAGGAGGCTCAGGCGAAGAAGCGCAAGAGCACCGTCGCCATCCTCGATATCGACGACTTCAAGCAGTTGAACGATTCCTACGGTCACGATTTCGGCGACCAGGCGCTCGCCAGCGTGGCGCGCTGCCTCGCCCAGTCGGTCGAGGGCAGCGGCCATCTGCTCGCCCGCATCGGCGGCGAGGAATTCGCCATCCTGTTCCCCGGCGTCGACGCCAAGGCGGCGATGCGGCTCAGCGATCACATCAGGGTCGACGTCTCGCACGAAACGCTGGCCGTCGGCGATGAACAGATCACGCTGACGGCCTCGATCGGCGTCGCCGAGATCGATGGCGCCGGCCATTTCGACCAGCAGCTGATCGCCGCGGACCGCGCGCTCTATGCCGCCAAGCGCGAAGGGCGCAACTGCGTGCGCCTCGCGGAGTAGTTCAGCTTGCCGCGGCGAGGCGCGCGCCGCCAGCTGCCACGAGCTCGCCCATCAGCAGCGCCCGGTTCGCCTTCGACTCGCGCACGATGAAGTCGACGACCGCGCGCACGCGGGCGACGTCCTTGAGATCGGCATGGACGAGCAGCCAGAAGGAGCGCGTGATCGAGACGCTCTCGGGCAGCACCGGCACCAGCCTTGGCTCGTCGACCGCCATGAAATGATGGATCACGCCGATGCCGGCGCCGGCGGCGACCGCATTCATCTGCGCCAGCACGCTGGAGCTCTGGATATGGGCGCGCAGGCCCTTGGCGACCTCGTCGAGATAGTCGAGCTCGGGGGTGAAGATGAGGTCGTCGATATAGCCGACGATACGATGCCCGAAGAGGTCCTCGGGCGCCGTGATCGGCGGGTTGGCGTCGAGATAGTCCTGTGCGGCGTAAAGCCCTAACCGGTAATCGCAGAGCTTGCGAGCGACGACTTTGCCCTCCTTGGGCGGAGCCAGCGTGATCGCGACATCGGCCTCGCGCTTCGACAGCGAGAGCAAACGCGGCATGGCGATGAGCTGGAGCTCCAGCCCGGGATAGGCCTTGGCGAGGCCGGCGAAGCGCGAGGCGAGGAAGGTCGAGCCGAAACCATCGGGCGCGCCGATCCGGACGGTGCCGGAAAGCGCCATGTCGGCGCCGCCGATCTCGCTCTGGATCGCCAGCGCCTCGGTCTCCATGCTCTCGGCCTTGGCCAGCAGCTGCTCGCCATGGCCGGTCAGCGCATAGCCCTGCGGGCGGCGCTCGAACAGCTTGGCCTTGAGCGATTCTTCCAGCGAGGTGATGCGGCGCGAGACGGTGGCGTGGTCCGCGCCGAGCCGGCGCGCAGCGGCCGTGAGACGGCCCGAGCGGGCGACGGCGAGGAAGAAACGCAGGTCGTCCCAGTCGAACCGTTCCATGGCGCTCCTCCCGTATCTGTGTTTTCGCACGACCTCGGTCGATATCTGCCTATAGCCGTGCGCAAACGATAATGATAGGGGTAGCGCCAATCAGCGCTCACAGACTTTGGGAGGAGGGACGCCATGCGTCAGATCGGTCACTTCATCGGCGGCAAGCATGTCGCGGGCACCTCGGGCCGCACGGCCGATGTCTACCAGCCGATGGACGGCTCGGTGATCGGCAAGGTGGCGCTCGCCTCCGCCGCCGACATGCGCGCCGCGGTCGAGAACGCGCTCGAAGCCCAACCGAAATGGGCGGCGGTCAACCCGCAGCGCCGCGCCCGCGTGCTGATGAAGTTCCTCGACCTGATCGCGCAGAATAATGACGAGCTCGCCGAGCTGCTCGCCCGCGAGCACGGCAAGACCATTCCCGACGCCAAGGGCGACATCCAGCGCGGCGTCGAGGTCGTCGAATTCTCGCTCGGCGTGCCCAACCTGATGAAGGGCGAGTTCACCGACGGCGCCGGCCCCGGCATCGACATCTACTCGCTGCGTCAGCCGCTCGGCGTCGTCGCCGGCATCACCCCGTTCAACTTCCCGGCGATGATCCCGCTCTGGAAACTCGGCCCCGCCATCGCCTGCGGCAACGCCTTCATCCTGAAGCCGTCCGAGCGCGATCCCGGCGTGCCGATGCGCCTCGCCGAGCTGTTCATCGAGGCCGGCGGCCCTCCCGGCATCCTCAACGTCGTCAACGGCGACAAGGAGGCGGTTGACGCCATCCTCGATGACCACGACATCAAGGCCGTTGGCTTCGTCGGCTCGACCCCGATCGCCGAGTACATCTACGCCCGCGGCTGCGCCAATGGTAAGCGCGTGCAGTGCTTCGGCGGCGCCAAGAACCACATGATCATCATGCCCGACGCCGACATGGACCAGGCGGTCGATGCGCTGATCGGCGCCGGCTACGGCTCGGCCGGCGAGCGCTGCATGGCGATCTCGGTCGCGGTCCCGGTCGGCAAGGCCACCGCCGACGAACTGGTCAAGCGGCTCATTCCCCGCGTCGAGAGCCTGAAGATCGGCCCCTCGACCGACACCTCGGCCGATTACGGCCCGGTCGTTACCAAGGCGGCGATGGAGAAGATCAAGTCCTATGTCGACATCGGCATCCAGGAAGGCGCCAAGCTCGTCGTCGACGGCCGCGACTTCAAGATGCAGGGCTACGAGAACGGCTTCTATGTCGGCGGCTGCCTGTTCGACAACGTCACCAAGGACATGCGCATCTACAAGGAGGAGATCTTCGGACCGGTCCTCTCCGTGCTGCGCACCGAGAGCTATGACGAGGCGCTGAAGCTGACCAACGACCACGAATACGGCAACGGCACCGCGATCTACACCCGCGACGGCGACGCCGCCCGCGACTTCGCCTCGAAGGTCCAGGTCGGCATGGTCGGCATCAATGTGCCGATCCCGGTTCCGCTCGCCTACTACACCTTCGGCGGCTGGAAGCGCTCGGCCTTCGGCGACCTCAACCAGCACGGCCCCGACTCGATCCGCTTCTATACCAAGACCAAGACGGTGACGGCCCGCTGGCCCTCGGGCATCAAGGACGGCGCCAGCTTCGTCATCCCGACGATGAACTGAGCCAACGGCGAAGGGGATCGGATCGTGTTTTCCCTTACCGAAGACCAGATCGCGATCCGCGACATGGCCCAGGGTTTCGCTGCCGAAACCCTGGCGCCCCACGCCGTGCGCTGGGACGAGGAGAAGCATTTCCCGGTCGAGGAGATGCGCCAGGCGGCCGCGCTCGGCATGGGCGGCATCTATATCCGCGACGATGTCGGCGGCTCCGGCCTGTCGCGCCTCGACGCTGCCGTGATCTTCGAGGCGCTGTCGACAGGCTGCCCGACGGTCGCGGCCTATATCTCGATCCACAACATGTGCGCCTGGATGATCGACCGTTACGGGTCGGACGAGCAGCGCAATAAATTCCTGCCGAAGCTCTGCAGCATGGAGCATCTGGCGAGCTATTGCCTGACCGAGCCCGGCGCCGGCTCCGACGCCGCGGCGCTGAAGACCAAGGCGGTGCTCGACGGCGACCATTACGTCCTCGACGGCCAGAAGCAGTTCATCTCCGGCGCCGGCGTCTCCGACGTCTATGTCGTGATGGTCCGCACCGGCGAGGCCGGCCCGTCCGGCATCTCGACCATCGTCGTCGAGAAGGGCACACCCGGCCTCTCCTTCGGCGCGAACGAGAAGAAGATGGGCTGGAACGCCCAGCCGACGCGGGCGGTGATCTTCGAGAATTGCCGCGTTCCGGTCGCCAACCGGATCGGCCCGGAAGGCATCGGCTTCAAGATCGCCATGGCGGGGCTCGACGGCGGCCGGCTCAATATCGGCGCCTGCTCGATCGGCGGGGCGCAGGGTGCGCTCGACAAGGCGCTGACCTATGCGCAGGAGCGCAAGGCCTTCGGCTCGCGCATCGCCGATTTCCAGGCGCTGCAGTTCAAGCTCGCCGACATGGCGATCGAGCTCGAGGCGGCCCGCACGTTCCTCTGGCGCGCCGCGGCGGCCCTCGACGCCAAGACGCCGGATGCGAGCAAGCTCTGCGCCATGGCCAAGCGCGTCGCCACCGACACCGGCTTCGAGGTCGCCAACCAGGCGCTGCAGATCCATGGCGGCTATGGCTATCTTGCCGATTACGGCATCGAGAAGATCGTCCGCGACCTCCGGGTCCACCAGATCCTGGAAGGGACCAACGAGGTGATGCGGATGATCGTGGCGCGCTCGCTGGTCGGGCGGGCGAAGGGGAATTGAGGGGTGCCGGGAACCCTCTCCCATAGGGAGAGGGCAGGGTGAGGGGTAGACGGTCGGACCAGCTCCGCGAGCGCTCGCCGGACGGTCAGGTTCAAGCTAACGTTTCCACTCCGAACACCTCACCCCTGCCCCTCTCCTTCCAGGAGAGAGGTTCCGGCGCTCATCGACACAGGTTCGAGGACTTCAGGGAGAGAACGACCATGAGCATCATCGCCTTCATCGGGCTCGGCAATATGGGCGGACCGATGGCCGGCAACCTGGTCAAGGCCGGGCACAAGGTCTCCGCCTTCGACCTGTCGCAGGCGTCAAAGGACGCGGCTGCCGCACTCGGCGTCGGCATTGCCGGCTCCGCGAAGGAGGCTGTCGCGGATGCCGAGATCGTCGTCACCATGCTGCCGGCCGGCAAGCATGTGCTGGGCGTCTGGGCCGACATCCTCCCCGCGGTAAAGCCGGGCACGCTGCTGATCGATTCCTCGACCATCGACGTCGAGAGCGCCCGCAAGGCGCATGCGCTTGCCGCCGAACGCGGCTGCCTTTCGCTGGATGCGCCCGTCTCGGGCGGCGTCGGCGGCGCGCAGGGCGCAACGCTGACCTTCATGGTCGGCGGCAGCGCCGAGGCCTTCAAGCGCGGCGAGCCCGTGCTGTCGGCGATGGGCAAGAAAGTCGTGCATTGCGGCGACGCCGGCAACGGCCAGGCGGCAAAGATCTGCAACAACATGATCCTCGGCATCTCGATGATCGGCGTCTCGGAGGCCTTCGTGCTGGCCGAGAAGCTCGGCCTGTCGCATCAGGCGCTGTTCGACGTCGCCTCGACCTCGTCGGGCCAGTGCTGGTCGCTGACGACCTATTGCCCGGTACCGGGCCCGGTGCCGACCTCCCCAGCCAACAACGACTACAAGCCCGGCTTCGCCTCGGCGCTGATGCTGAAGGACCTGAAGCTCGCCCAGGAGGCGGCACAGGCCGCCGGCGCCTCGACCCCGCTCGGCTCGGCGGCGGCGCAGGTCTACGGCCTGCACAATGCCTGGGGCGAAGGCGGCACCGACTTCTCCGGCATCATCCATCTGCTGCGGGGACGCGGCAAGGAGTGAGCTGGAGGCTCCTCTACTCGCGACTGTTCGCATACGTATAATTCTGCGTTCGCCCCCGTTCCGGTCCGACCGAAAGGGGAGTAGGACGGGAGGCATGAACGACGCCTCCCGCCGCACCGAACGCTCAGCCCAGACCGGCTTCGCCACCAGCTCGCTCGACCGACGCGCCGATCTGCGCGACAAGCCGGACGAGATCGCCACGCTGCGAGCCCGCAGCGACGCGCGCTTCACCGTCATCGCCGGCGAGACGCCGATCCTGCTGCGGACCGGCGCCGAGACCCAGACCGTCTGGTTCGACGAGAGCGGCGCCGATGGCCTCGGCCCGGCGCAGGAAGAGGTCTTCCTCGGGCTCGACCCGGAGGGCGCTCCGCGTTTCGGCCGGCTGATCGAGCGCGACCAGCTCGACGGCCTGCGCGAGCAGGCGGTGCTCGTCGTCACCGACCTGCGCAGTGTCGCGCTGAAGCGGCTGGTGCCGAAGGACGAGCTCGGCCCGCTCGGCGAGGCCAAGGCCCTGCTCGACTGGCATGCCCGCCATCGCTGCTGCGCCCAATGCGGGGCACCGACCAAGCTCGGCTCGGCCGGCTGGAAGCGGCAATGCGAGGCCTGCGGCGCCCAGCATTTCCCGCGCACCGACCCGGTCGTGATCATGCTGGCGGTGCGCGGCGACAACTGCCTGCTGGCGCGCCAGGCGCGCTTTGCGCCCGGCATGTATTCCTGCATCGCCGGCTTCGTCGAGCCGGGTGAGACCTTCGAGGATGCGGTCAGGCGCGAGACCTGGGAGGAAGCGGGCCTGCGCACCGGCACGGTGCGCTACATCGCCTCGCAGCCCTGGCCTTTCCCGGGATCGCTGATGATCGGCTGCATCGCCGAGGCGCTGAACGACGATATCGTTCTGGATGGCACCGAGCTCGAGGCCGGCCGCTGGTTCAGCCGCGCGGAGGCACTGCAGATGCTGGAGGGCAAGCACCCCGACAATCTGTTCTGCCCGCCGCATATGGCGATCGCCAACACGATCCTGAAGGCCTGGGCGGTGGACGGCGAGGAGCCGTAAGGCTCGTATCCTTCTCCCCTCGGGGGAGAAGGTGGCAGCGCGTAGCGCTGACGGATGAGGGAAGGACAGGCGCGACCTGCCTTCGTCTCACCCGGTCGGGCCGCCCTCATCCGCCTGCCGGCACCTTCTCCCCCAAGGGGAGAAGGAAGCGCCTCACTCTCCCGGCTCGGGGAAGCTGTCGCGGAATTCGTGCGCCGGGTAGACGCCGAGGATCTTCAGCTCCTTGGAGAAGAAGGCGAGCTCGTCGAGCGCCCGCTTCAGCGCGGGGTCGTCGGGATGGCCCTCGACATCGCTGTAGAACATCGTCGCCGAGAAATGCCCGTCGACCATGTAGCTTTCCAGCTTGGTCATGTTGACGCCGTTGGTGGCGAAGCCGCCGAGCGCCTTGTAGAGCGCCGCCGGCAGGTTGCGGACCTGGAAGATCAGGGTTGTCACCGTCTTGCCGACGCCCTGCCGGGCGAATTCGGGATATTTCGAGAGCACGACGAAGCGCGTGGTGTTGTGCTTCTCGTCCTCGATGTCCTCCATCAGGATGTTGAGGCCGTAGACCTCGGCGGCGATGTGCGGGGCGATCGCGGCGCGCGTGGGATCGCCGGCCTCGGCAACCTGGCGGGCCGAGCCGGCCGTGTCGGCCGCGACCTCGGCCTTGAGGCCGAGCTTGCGGATGATCTTGCGGCACTGGCCGAGCGCGTGGATGTGGCTCTGCACCGTCTTCAGCGTCGCCAGCGTCGCGCCCTCGACCGCCATCAGATGGAAGCGGATCGGCAGGAAATGCTCGCCGATGATGTGCAGGCCCGAGCGCGGCAGCAGATGGTGGATATCGGCGACGCGGCCGGCGATCGAATTGTCGATCGGGATCATGCCGTAGCGGGCGGAACCGTCCGAGACCGCGGCGAGCGCGTCCTCGAAGGTGCGGCAGGGCAAGAGCTCGCAATCCGGGAAGACCTGGAGGGCGGCCTGCGAGGAGAAGGCTCCGGGCTCACCCTGATAGGAAACGACGACTGACATTTTGGTCTTCAGGCTCCGGCGCGGGCTTTGAGGATATCGCGGGCACGTTCGAGGTCGTGCGGGGTGTCGACGCCGAGCGGCACGTCGTCGACCACGACGATGTCGATACGCATGCCGTCTTCGACGGCGCGCAGCTGCTCCAGCCGCTCCCGCCTTTCCAGCGGCGAAGGCGGCAGCGAGACGAAGCGGTCGAGCGCGCGGCGGCGATACGAGTAGAGGCCGATATGGTGATAGAGCGGGCCTTCGCCGCCCGGTGCGGTGACGCGAGTGAAGTAGAGTGCCCGCATCCGGCCGGGAGAAATCTCGCTGCCGATCGCCTTGACCACGCTCGGCTCCGTCTTCTCGTCCTCGCGGGTAATCACAGCCGCGAGGGTGACGATGTCGACGGCCGGATCGGAGAGCGGCCCGACCGAGGCGAGGATCGCGCGCGGATCGATCGTGGGCAGATCGCCCTGTACGTTGACGATGATGTCGTGGCGCCCCTCGGGATCGACGATATCCGCCGCTTCCTTGATCCGGTCGGAGCCGGTGTGATGGTCGGCGCGGGTCAGGACCGCCCTGCCCCCGGCCTTCTCGATCGCCTCGACGATCCGTGGTTCGTCGGTCGCGACGACAGCATCGCCGATCTTCGCCTCCATCGCGCGGCGCCAGACATGGACGATCATCGGTTCGCCCAGGATGTCGGCCAGCGGCTTGCCCGGCAGGCGCGTCGCCTGCATGCGGGCGGGGATCAGGATCAGCGGATTGGGCATTGGCTTAAGGAAAGCTCGCAGGGCGGCAAAAGGTCTCAAAGCGGTGCGTGCTTATACGAGTTGCAATGCAGCGCGCAAAGCGGTTAAGCAGCGCAGACGTGCCGGCTCCCGCAAGGGTCCGGCCGCAGCGCTGTCTTGCTCCGCCGACGGGCGGGCCGGGGGTTGTGAGAGACGATGAATATCGAACTGAACAAGATCGCTGGTGCGGGCCTCTCGACGCTGCTCGTCGTGATGGCCCTGAACATGGGCGCCGGCATCGTCTTCACCCCGAAGAAGCCGGCCGTGCCGGGCTTCGACCTGCCAAGCCTCGAGCCGGCGGCTGCAGGTGGCGCCGGCGCCGCGGCGGCAGCGGCCGAGGAGCCGATCGCGGTGCGTCTCGCCAAGGCCGATGTCGCCAAGGGCGAGAAGGCCGTCGGCGCCTGCAAGGCCTGCCACACCTTCGAGAAGGGCGGCGCCAACAAGGTCGGCCCCCATCTCTTCGACGTCTATGGCCGTTCCGAGGGCTCGGTCGCCGGCTTCGGCTATTCGGCCGCGATGAAGGGCCGCAACGACAAGAGCTGGGATGCCGAGGCGCTCGACCACTTCCTGAAGAACCCGAAGGCCTACGTCCCTGGTACCGCCATGGCCTTCGCCGGCATCGCCCGGCCGGAGACCCGCGCCGACGTGGTCGCCTATCTCAACAGCCTCGCCGATTCGCCGAAGCCGCTGCCGAAGCCCTGATTTGGCAGCGCGTCTCGCGCCGATGTGACGTCATGAGCCGGGCCGAAAGCCCGGCTTTTGCTTGTCGGCGCCATGCAATTGCCCTCACCATGACCGGAAATGCGCGCAGCGCTGGCGTTAGCTCAGCGTAACGACATAATCGGAAGACGAATCGCAAGGGGTATCGCATGGCGATCCGGATAACCCGCCGCAGGCTGCTCGAAGCCGGCGGTGCCATCGCAGGCGCAGCCGCACTGCCGGCCTCGCTCACGACGGCACTGGCGCAGGAAAACGAGGTTCACGGCCTCTCGACCTTCGGCGAGCTGGCGCTTCCGCCGGACTTCCCGCATTTCGCCTATGTGAACCCGAAAGCGCCGAAAGGCGGCTCGATCACCGTCCAGATCAAGCGCGCCGGCGGCAATCAGAGCTTCGACACCTTCAACACGCTCAACACCTATGTGCTGCAGGGCGATGGCGCGGCCGGCATGGATGCCTGCTTCGACAGCCTGATGGCCGGCTCGGCCGACGAGCCCAACACGGTCTACGGCCTGCTGGCGAAGAGCGTCGCGGTCTCCCCGGACAAGCTGACCTATCGCTTCCGCATACGGCCGGAGGCGAGGTTCCATGACGGCTCGCGCGTCACCGCCGGCGATGCCGCCTTCACGTTCAACCTCCTCAAGAGCAAGGCCCACCCGACCTACCGGCTGATTCTCGCCCAGATGGAATCGGCCGTCGCCGAGAGCGACGACCTCCTTGTGGTCAAGCTCTCACCGAAACGCGACCGCGATCTGCATCTCGTCGTCGCCGGCCTGCCGGTGTTCTCGGAGAAGTACTGGTCGACCCGCAATTTCGAGGCCTCGACGCTGGAGCCGCCGCTCGGCTCGGGTGCCTACAAGGTCGGCCGCTTCGAGCAGGGCCGCTTCATCGAGTTCGACCGGGTGCCTGATTACTGGGCCAAGGATCTGCCGGTGAATGTCGGCCAGAACAATTTCGACCGCGTGCGCTGGGAGTATTTCCGCGACCGGCAGGTCGCGTTCGAAGCCTTCAAAAGCGGTGTGATCACCTTCCAGGAGGAGTTCACCTCGCGCATCTGGGCGACCGGGTACGACTTCCCGGCGATCAAGGAAGGCAAGGTCAAGAAGGAAGCCCTGCCGAAGACCGAGCCGATCGGCAGCCAAGGCTGGATCTATAATCTGCGCCGCGAGAAATTCACCGATCCGCGCATCCGCGAGGCGCTCGGCCTCGCCTTCGACTTCGAGTGGACCAACAAGAACATCATGTTCTCGTCCTTCTCGCGGGCGACCTCCTATTTCGAGAACTCAGATTCGAAGGCGGTCGGCAAACCCTCGCCGGAAGAGCTCGCGCTGCTCGAGCCGTTCCGCGGCAAGGTGCCGGACGAGGTCTTCGGCGAGCCCTGGCTGCCGCCGGTCTCGGACGGCTCGGGCAGCGACCGCGCTTTGCTGCGCCGCGCCGACGAAATGCTGCGTGCCGCCGGCTGCAAGCGCGACGGCAATGTGCTGAAGCTGCCGAACGGCCAGCCTTTCGAGATCGAGTTCCTCGATTCCACCCCCTCGCTGCAGCCGCACACCCAGCCCTTCCAGGCCAATCTCAAGCGGCTCGGCATCAACGCGACCTCGCGTATCGTCGATGGGGCCCAGTACCAGCGCCGGCTCGACGAGTTCGACTTCGACATGATCAGCCGGGCGATGACCGGCAGCGCCATCCCGAGCGACACGATGCGTGTGATCTACGGCTCGGAAGCGGCAAAGACCCGCGGCTCGCGCAATGTCGGGGGGATCGCCGACCCGGCCATCGACGCGATGATCGAGAAGGTCGGCCAGGCCAAGAGCTATGCCGAGGTGGTGGTGGCGGCCAAATGCCTCGACCGGCTTTTACGGGCCGGTCGCTACTGGATCCCGATGTGGTGGAACGCCGAGGAATGGCTGGCTTTCTGGGACATGTATGAGCGCCCGCAGACCAAGCCGAAATATGGCTCCGGCGCGCCGGGGACCTGGTGGTACGATCCGGACAAGGCAAAGCGGATCGGGAAGGCATAAGCGGGAATGCTGAACTACATCGCCCGGCGTCTGGCGCTGATGGTGCCGACCCTGTTCGGCATCCTGCTGATCTCCTTCGTCATCGTGCAGTTCGCGCCCGGTGGGCCGGTCGAGCGGATCATCTCGCAGCTCAACAATCCCAATAGCGGCGCGGCCGAGCGCGTCGGCGGCGGCTCCGGCGGCGATGCCGGGGCGCAGGCGATGGATTCAGGCTCGGCCTATCGCGGTGCGCAGGGGCTGGATCCCGCCTTCATCAAGGAGCTGGAGAAGCAGTTCGGCTTCGACAAGCCGGCGCATGAGCGCTTCCTCAAGATGCTGAAGGACTACGCGACCTTCGATTTCGGCCGCAGCTATTTCCGCGACGCGCCGGTGCTGCAGCTGATCAAGGAGAAGCTGCCGGTCTCCATCACGCTCGGTTTGTGGATGACCCTGCTCTCCTATGCGATCTCGATTCCGCTCGGCATCCGCAAGGCGGTCAAGGACGGCTCGCGCTTCGACACCTGGACCAGCGCGGTCGTGATCGTCGGCTATGCGATCCCGAGCTTCCTGTTCGCGATCCTGCTGATCGTGCTCTTCGCCGGCGGCTCGTTCTGGCAGATCTTCCCGTTGCGCGGCCTGACCTCGGAGAACTGGGCGCAGCTCAGCCTGCTCGGGAAGATCGGCGACTATCTCTGGCACATCGCCCTGCCGGTGCTGGCGATGGCGCTCGGGGCCTTCGCGACCTCCACGCTCCTGACCAAGAACTCCTTCCTCGACGAGATCCGCAAGCAATACGTCCTGACGGCGCGGATGAAGGGGCTGTCGGAGCGCGGTGTGCTCTATGGCCATGTCTTCCGCAACGCCATGCTGATCGTGATCGCAGGCTTTCCCGGCGCCTTCGTGCATGCGCTGTTCGCAGGGTCGCTGCTGATCGAGACGATCTTCTCGCTCGACGGGCTCGGGCTCCTCTCCTTCGAGGCGATCGTCAACCGCGACTATCCCGTGGTCTTCGCCAATCTCTACATCTTCTCGCTGATCGGCCTTGTCGTGCACCTGATCACCGACCTGACCTATGCCTGGGTCGACCCGCGCATCGACTTCGAATCGCGGGAGGCCTGAGGTGAGCGACACGCTTCTCGACGCCCCGCCTCCGGCTCTGCGCGCCGCTGCGCCCGTTGCAGCTCCCCCGCAGATGAAGCAGGGCTGGCTCAAGCTCTCGCCGATCAACCGGCGCCGGCTCGACAGCTTCAAGGCCAACAAGCGCGGCTGGTGGTCGTTCTGGATCTTCCTGACGCTGTTTGTGCTCTCGCTCTTCGCCGAGTTCATCGCCAACGACCGGCCGCTGATCGTCCGCTACAAGGGCGAGACGCTGTTCCCGGTCGCGGTCAACTATCCCGAGGAGAAGTTCGGCGGCTTCCTCGCCACCACCGACTACCGCGACCCGACCATCGCGAAGGAAATCGCCAGCAATGGCTGGGCGCTTTGGCCGCCGATCCGCTATTCCTACCGCACGCATAATCTCGACTTAGCCGTGCCGGCCCCTGCTCCGCCGACCTGGATGCTGAAAGACGAGCAGTGCCGGCCGATCGCCGAGCGAACCGGCGGGATGACCTGCCGCGAGCTCGAATGGAACTGGCTCGGCACCGACGACCAGGGCCGCGACGTGGTGGCCCGGCTGATCTACGGGTTCCGGATCTCGGTGCTGTTTGGGCTGATCCTCGCCTCGATCTCCTCGGTGATCGGCATCGCCGCCGGTGCGATCCAGGGCTATTTCGGCGGCTGGACCGACTTGATCTTCCAGCGCGTCATCGAGATCTGGACCTCGATTCCCGCGCTCTATCTGCTGATCATCGTCGCGGCGATCATCACGCCAGGTTTTTTCGTGCTGCTCGGCATTCTCCTGCTGTTCTCCTGGGTGGCGCTGGTCGGCGTCGTCCGCGCCGAATTCCTGCGGGCGCGCAATTTCGAGTATGTCCGGGCGGCGCGCGCGCTCGGCCTCTCCAACCGGGCGATCATGGTCAAGCACCTCTTACCCAACGCCATGGTGGCGACGCTGACCTTCCTGCCCTTCATCCTCAACGGCTCGATCACGACGCTGACCTCGCTCGACTTCCTCGGCTTCGGCCTGCCACCCGGCTCGCCCTCGCTCGGCGAACTCTTGGCGCAGGGCAAGGCGAACCTGCAGGCGCCCTGGCTTGGCCTCTCCGGCTTCGCCGTGATCGCGCTGATGCTGTCGCTGCTGATCTTCATCGGCGAAGCGGTGCGCGACGCCTTCGACCCGAGGAAGACCTTCGCGTGAGTTCCCCCCTCCTCTCCGTCCAGGACCTCTCCGTCGCCTTCCGCCAGGGCGGCCAGGAGACGCTCGCGGTCGACAAGGTCTCGTTCGCGATCGCGAAGGGCGAAACGCTGGCGCTGGTCGGCGAATCCGGCTCGGGCAAGTCGGTCTCGGCGCTGTCGATCCTCAAGCTCTTGAACTATCCGGCGGCGCATCACCCCTCCGGCAAGGTGCTGTTCAACGGGCAGGACCTGATCGGCGCCGACGAGGACGCGATGCGCAAGGTTCGCGGCAACGACATCACCATGGTGTTCCAGGAGCCGATGACCTCGCTCAACCCGCTGCACACCATCGCGCGGCAGATCGGCGAGATCCTCGAATTGCACAAGGGCCTGCGCGGCGAGAAGGCGCGTGCCCGCACGCTCGAACTGCTCAGTCTGGTCGGCATCCGCGACGCGGCGAGCCGGCTCGACGCCTATCCGCACCAGCTCTCGGGCGGCCAGCGCCAGCGCGTGATGATCGCGATGGCGCTCGCCAACGAGCCCGACCTCCTGATCGCCGACGAGCCGACGACGGCGCTCGACGTCACCGTGCAGGCGCAGATCCTGACGCTGCTTAAAGAGCTGCAGGCGCGGCTCGGCATGGCGATCCTGTTCATCACCCACGACCTCGGCATCGTCCGGCGCATCGCCGACCGGGTCTGTGTGATGCTGAAGGGCAAGATCGTGGAGCACGGGCCGGTCGCCGAGATCTTCGGCAATCCCCAGCACGCCTATACCCAGCGCCTGCTCGCGGCCGAGCCGAAAGGCCGGCCCGAGCCGGTGCCCGAGGGCGCACCGATCCTGCTGGAGGCCGGGCCGGTCAAGGTCTGGTTCCCGATCAAGACCGGGCTGCTGCGCCGCACGACCAGCCATGTGAAGGCGGTCGACGGTATATCGGTCAAGGTGCGCGAGGGCGAGACACTCGGCATTGTCGGCGAGTCCGGCTCAGGCAAGACCACGCTTGGCCTCGCCATTCTGCGCCTGATCTCGTCGGAGGGGCCGATCGTCTTTTTGGGCGACCGCATCGACGGGCTGAAGAGCAAGGCCGTCAGGCCCAAGCGCAAAGACCTGCAGGTCGTCTTCCAGGACCCCTATGGCTCGCTCTCGCCGCGCATGTCGGTCGCCGACATCGTCGCCGAAGGGCTCACCGTCCAGCAAAAGGGGCTGAGCTATCAGCGCCAGCGCGAGATCGTGGCGCAGGCGCTCGCCGATGTCGGGCTCGATCCCGCGACCATGGACCGCTATCCGCACGAGTTCTCCGGCGGCCAGCGCCAGCGCATCGCTATCGCCCGCGCCATGGCGCTCGATCCGAAATTCGTCGTGCTGGACGAGCCGACCTCGGCGCTCGACATGTCCGTCCAGGCGCAGATCGTCGAATTGCTGCGAGGGCTGCAGGCGAGGCGCAAGCTCGGCTATCTCTTCATCAGCCACGACCTCAAGGTGGTCAGGGCGCTGTCGCACCGGGTGGTGGTGATGCAGAACGGCAAGGTGGTCGAGGAAGGACCGGCGGAGGAAATCTTCCAGCGTCCGCGCGAGGCCTATACGCAGGCGCTGCTCGCGGCCGCCCTCAACCTCGAGCCGGCGAACAGCGCCGCGGTGCGCGACTGATGGCCCGCGCCATCCTGATCGTGCTCGATTCCGTCGGCTGCGGCGGCGCCGAGGATGCAGCAGCCTATGGCGACGAGGGCTCAGACACGCTCGGCCACATCGCCGAAGCCTGTGCCGAGGGGCGCGGCGACCGCGACGGCCTGCGCAGCGGGCCGCTCCACATCCCAAACCTCGCCCGGCTCGGCCTCAGCCATGCCTGCGAGGCCTCGACAGGCAGGCCGCTCGCCGGCGTGACGCGACCGGAGATCCCGCAAGGGCGCTACGGCTATGGCGTCGAGGTCAGCCAGGGCAAGGACACACCCTCCGGTCACTGGGAGATCGCCGGCTGCCCCGTCCCATTCAAATGGGGCTATTTCACCGCGCTGGAAAACACCTTCCCGCCCGACCTCGTCACGGCGATCATCCGCGAGGGTGCCCTCCCCGGCATCCTCGGCAACAAGCATGCTTCGGGCACGGCGGTGATCGACGAACTCGCCGAAGAGCACATCAGGACCGGCAAGCCGATCTGCTACACCTCGGTCGATTCGGTGCTGCAGATCGCGGCGCATGAGGAGCATTTCGGCCTGGAGCGGCTTTATGCGCTCTGCGAAAAGGTGCGCATCCTCGTCGACCCACTGAGGATCGGCCGCGTCATCGCCCGGCCTTTCGTCGGCACGACCGAGACCGGCTTCACTCGCACCGGCAACCGCAAGGACTTCGCCATCCCGCCGCCGGACGAGACCATTCTCGATCGGATGGTGGCCAATGGCCGGCCCGTTGTTACCGTCGGCAAGATCGGCGACATCTTCGCCCATCGCAACACCGGCGAGGAGATCAAGCCCTTCGGCAACGCCGCCATGTTCGCGGCGGCGTTGGAGGCTTTCGAGCGGCTGCCGGATGGCGGCTTCTGCTTCGTCAACCTGGTCGACTTCGATACCGAATACGGTCATCGCCGCGACATTCCCGGCTATGCGGCAGCGCTGGAAGCCTTCGATCGCGATCTGCCGAAGCTCGAAGCCTTGCTCAAGCCCGGCGATCTCACCGTCATCACCGCCGACCATGGCAATGATCCGAGCTGGCCGGGGTCCGACCATACGCGCGAACATGTGCCGATCCTGGCTTTCGGACCGGGGGTGGCAGCCGGCCCGATCGGCCGGCGCGAGAGTTTTTCCGACATTGCGGCAACGCTCGGAGACTGGCTGAAGCTCGGCGCGGTCGGTCCCGGCCGCACCTGGTAAATCAGGCTGCGGCGACGCGCTCGCAGAATTCGGCCACCTCGCGGCGGATGCGCTGCGCCTGCGTCGCCAGTTCGTCGGAGGAGCTCTGCAGGCTGCCGGCGGCGGCATAGGTGCGCTCGGTCACCGCCTCGAAGCTCTGCAAGGTCTGGGCGCTGCGGCTGGCGCCGTCGGAGGAGATCTGGACCTCCCTGGCGATCTCGGCGGTGGCGCGATCCTGCTCGCCGACCGCATAGGCGATCGCGACCGAAACCGTCTCGACCTCGCCGATCGCCGCGACGATCTCGCGGATCGCCTTGAGCGAGCGTTGCGAGGCGGTCTGGATCGCCTCGATCGAGCGCGCGACTTCCGCGGTCGCGGTCGCCGTCTGCGACGAGAGTGTCTTCACCTCGCTGGCGACGACGGCAAAGCCCTTGCCCATGGCACCGGCGCGGGCTGCCTCGATCGTCGCGTTGAGTGCCAGCATGCTGGTCTGCGCCGCGATGCCGCGGATGATCTCGACCACGGCACCGACGCTTTCCCCGGTATGCGCCAGCGCCTCGATCTCGGTGCTGGCGGCACGCGCCAGCTTCGCCGCCGATTGCGAGCTGTCGGCGGTCTGCGAGACGTTGCGACCGATCTCGGCGATCGAAGAGGCAAGCTCCTGGCTGGCCGCCGCGGTCTGCTCGATGCTGGTCGTCATCTCGGTCGAGCTGCGCGAGACCAGCGCGATCTGCTGGCGGGCCCGATCGGAGGCGCCGGTGAGGCCGCGGGCATCGACCTGCATCGCCTCCGACGCCCTGTCGAGAACGGCCATGGCGCCATCCATCTCGTCGCGGAAATGCTCGACCATGGCACGCAGGCGCTGGGTACGCGCCTCCGCATCGTCGGCGAGGGCCCGTTCGCGCTCGCCGGCCAGGCGCTCACGCTCGGCAACCTCCTCGGCGCGGCGCAGATTGGCGTCGGTCTGCGCGAAGATGCGGGCGGTCATTACAGCGATCACCGCTAGGAACGCTGTCTCGACCACCACGATGACGGCGTGCAGCAGGACCCGCAGCAGATTGCCGCCCTGATAGAAGACGGCGGCCGGCAGGACGAATTGCAGCACCAGGTGATGCGCGGCCGTGAGCGCTGCACCCAGGATGATCGGCCGCCAGTCGCAGAAGCCGGCGAGCAGCGCCAGCACGGCGAAGTAATACATGTGCATGTCGGGCTGCCAGGGGTGCCCGGAGAAGACAGCGACCAGAATGGAAACCTGGCCGATCAGGGCGATCGCGATCGCGCATTGCGCCAGCAGCGTGGCCCCGGCGCCGCGATAGGCGATCAGGGCCGCGAGCGCGAGCATCAGGGCACTGAGCGCAGGGATCAGCCCGTCCCCGGCCTGGGCCAGAGAGGCCAATGCGAGCAGCGGAACATGAAGGAAAGCAAGGCCGATGAGGCAGCGCGCAACCAGATCCCGCAGGCCGGGCAAAGTCAACGTCATGAGCGGCTCGCTTCGGCCTCGGGTGAGATGATGCAGCCTGCCAGGCCATCGAGGCGCAGCATCAGCAAGGCACCGGACGGCCTTGCTGCCGTCTCTGGCGCAAGAACAACGACGAACGGGGCCGCTCCCTGCCGCAGGATCCTGGCGCCGGACGCCAGGCTGCGCGCCATCGCCTCCTCGCCGGAGACCCAGGGTGGGAAGATCGCAGCCAGCGGGACCGGAGGCCCCGCAACGGGACCGGGCAGGTTCGCGAGGGCCAGGAAGCCGGAGCAGACCGCCAAGCCTGCGATCAAGCCGATGTCGCGCCACTGCTCGAGCCGGGAACGGGATGCGGTCGATATCGCGACGGGGCTCATCCTCGGCTCGGCTTTCAGCATGGCTAACGTAACGTTGCCCTCAACAACGTTCCTGCCCCCCGTCTCTTAAATTTCTGTTAAGCGCTTTTCAGACCTTCAAACCCTGGACAAGGACAAGAATACAACTTTTACGTTTCATCAATCGCGTGATGCCACAACTTATAGTTGTGAAAATTGACAGGCAGCACGCCATGCGCAATCCGCCTTTCGCAATCGGAACCGACCAATCGGCCAGCACGGCGGTCGAATTCGCCTTCGTCGCGCCGCTCCTCCTCATGCTGCTGTTCGGGATCATCGGCTATGGCCACGCCTTCGGCGTGTATCACGGCGTGCAGCAGCTCGCCGCGGAAGCGGCGCGGGCGTCCGTCGCCGGCCTCGACGATGCCGAGCGCGAGCGGCTGGCCCGCGATTTCATCACGCGGAGCGTCGGCTCCTACGCCTTCCTCGAACCGAACAAGCTGACCGTGCGGACGAGCGCCCTCGGCGCTCCCTCACCGAGCTTCGAGGTCACGGTCCTCTATGACTACTCGGACAGCATCTTCAACCGGCTCAGCTCGATCGTCGCGCTGCCGATGCCGATCGTCGAGCGCCGCGCCGTCGTCCAGCGCGGCGGCTACTGACCAGATCCGATATCGGCCGACAAGGAGGCCATCATGATGCGCTCGCTCCAGAGATTCATCGCCGACCGCCGCGGGCTCTCGTCGATCGTCTTTGCCGGCTCGTCCCTGATGCTCTTCGGGTTCGGCACCATGGCCGTCGATGTCGGGAGCTTCTTCTACCAGAAGCGCCGGCAGCAGACCGCCACGGATCTGGCGGCCCTCGCCGCCGCGGCCGACCTCGAGCGCGCTTCGAGCGCCGCCCGGGCGAGCGCCGGCCGCAACGGTTTTTCGGCGGACACCATCGAGATGGTGCAGACCGGCACATATACGCCCGATGCGCGACTGGCGCCCGAGGCGCGCTTCCGGCAGGGCTCCGGGTCGGCAGCCAACGCCGCCCGCATCGAGATGCGAGCGACCACGCCGCTGATCCTCGGACGTGTCCTGGCCCCCAGCCTGGGCGGCGAGAACGGCGACGTCGCCATCGTGACACGGGCGACCGCCGCACAGGACGCGCAGGCGGCTTTCGCCATCGGCTCGCGGCTGGTGCGCGTCGAGGGCGGCGCCCTCAACGGCCTGCTCGGCGGCCTGCTCGGCACCAGCCTGTCGCTGTCGGTGATGGACTATGAAGGGCTGGCGCGAGCAAAGATCGACCTGTTCGGCTTCGCCAAGAGCCTGGCGACGCGCGCCGCGATCTCCGCCTTGACCTTCGACGAGGTCATCCGCGCCAGTGTCCGTATTGGCGACATCGTCCTGGCTGCCCAGGATGCGGCCCGCAACCAGGGAGCGGGCAGCGATGCGATCGCAGCGCTGGGCCGCCTCGCCAGCGCCGTCGGCGGCTCAGGCCAGCGCGTCAACCTGCAGAGCCTCGTCTCGTTCGGGGTCTATGGCGGTCGGCAATTGAGTGAAGAGGTGCCGCTCAAGGCATCGCTGGCGGCGCTCGACCTGATCTCCGCCGCGGCCCAGATCGCCAATGGCACGCGCCAGCTCGATCTCGGACTTGGGGTCAACGTGCCCGGCCTCGCTTCCGTCTCGCTCAAGCTCGCCATCGGCGAACGGCCGGTCGGGACCAGCCTGGTGCGCGTCGGCCGGACGGGCGCGAGCGTCCACACCGCCCAGACGCGCCTGCTGCTGACGCTCACCCTCGTCGGCAGCGGCCAAGCCTCACTGGTCAAGCTGCCGCTTTATCTGGAGCTCGCCTCAGCGACCGCCCGCCTGACCGCGATCTCCTGCGGGGCTGGCGACATCACCAGCTCACGCGTCACGCTCGGCGTGACCCCGGCCGTGGCGGATGCCTGGATCGGACAGGTCTCCAATAACGAGTTCAGCAACTTCACCACGAGGCCAAATCCTCCGGCCGCGACGGTGCTCGACCTGCTCGGCCTCGCCAGGGTGACGGCCCGGGCGCATGTCACGATCAGCAATACCAGCGAGACCCCGGTCAGCTTCAGCTACGCGGAAATCCAGCGGGTGGACAAGAAGACGACCTCGACCCAGAACTTCGTCGCGAGCCTATTGTCGCGGCTGGTCGGCGATCTCGACCTGCGCGTCGAGCTGCTCGGCCTGGGCCTTCCCATACCCGGTCTGGACGGCGCCGTCTCCGGCGTCATCGCCGGCGCCGCGGCACCGCTCGACCAGGTGCTGACGAGCCTGCTCAACACGCTCGGGATCGGGCTGGGACAGGCCGACAGCTGGGTCAGCGGCGTGCGCTGCGGCGGGGCTGTCCTGATCCAGTAGAGGTCAGGAGCGCAATCTCGTCTTGATCCGCTGCATCAGCCCGTCGCGGACGGCACGATAGGCATCGAGCACCTGCTCGCGGGAACCCTGGATGATGGTCGGGTCCGGCGTCGGCCAATACTCGACCTCGGCGGCGACAGTGCGGGTCAGCTCAAGCGCCTTGTGGTGCGCCTCGGGGGAGAGCGAGATGATCAGGTCGAAATTAAGCCCTTCCCATTCCTCCAGCTCCTCGACCGTCTTCGGCTTGTGCTTGTGCGCGTCGATGCCGATCTCGTCGAGGACCGACAGCGCGAAGGGATCGAGCTCGCCCTTGCGCTTCCCGGCGGCGGACTGGACATAGATCGACTTGCCGAAGAAGTGCTTGGCTAGCGCCTCTGCCATGGGCGAGCGCACCGCGTTGTAGGCGCACATGAACAGCACGCTCTGGAGCTTGCGCGATGCGGGCGGCTCCAAGCGTTCAGCCCTTCCAGTGCAGCGCGTAGATCAAGGTGAACAGGCGGCGCGCGGTCTCGTTGTCGATATCGACCTTGTTCGACAGCCGCTCGACCAGCAGGAGCGCGGCCTCGTCGTGCAGACCGCGACGGCCCATGTCGATCGCTTCGATCTGCGCGGGCGTCGAGGTGCGGATGGCGGCGTAGTAGCTGTCGCAGACCAGCTCATAGTCCTTGATGATGCGCTTGAACGGCGTCAGCGAGAGATGATGGGTCACGACGGGCGCACCGTCGGCGCTCCTGACCTCGAAGGCGAGCCGGCGCTCGACCAAAGCGAGATGGACGGCATAGGGCCCACCGTCGAAATCGGGCAGGGCGAAATGGTTGCGCTCGATCAGGTCGTAGATGGCGACGGCCCGCTCATGCTCCTGGTCGGCGCTGCCGCGCCCGAGCGAGGCCTCGTCGAGCGTGACGGCGACCAGATGGTTGCGTTCCGACATGTCCCCTCCACCCACAACTGGCGGCCGGCGCAGAATCGCGCACCTGACCTCAGCCGTTGAGTCGGATCGTCACGGAACGCGCGTGAGCCTGCAAGCCCTCGGCCTCGGCAAGCTCGGTCGCGGCGCCGGCGAGCGCCCGCAACGCCTCGGGATCGCATTTCAGCAAGGAGGTGCGCTTCATGAAATCGGGGACGCCGAGCCCGGAGGAGAAGCGGGCCGAGCGCGCCGTCGGCAGGACATGGTTGGAGCCGCCGACATAGTCGCCGATCGCCTCGGGCGTATGCCCGCCAAGGAAGATCGCGCCGGCATTGCGGATGCGCGCCCCCAAGCCGTCCGCATCGGCGGCGATGATCTCCAGATGCTCCGGGGCCAGCCGGTCGACCAGCGGGATCGCGCTGGCGAGCGTATCGACGAGGATGACTGCGCCGAAGTCGCGCCAGCTCGCGCCGGCGATCCCGGCGCGCGGCAAGGTCTTGAGCTGCCCCTCGACCGCGCGCTCGACGGCGTCCGCCAGCGCGGCGTCGTCCGTGATCAGGATCGACTGGGCGGCGGTGTCGTGCTCGGCCTGGGCCAGCAGGTCGGCGGCGATCCAGTCCGGATTGGCGTCGGCGTCGGCCAAGACCAGCACCTCGGAGGGGCCGGCGATCATGTCGATGCCGACCGTGCCGAAGACACGGCGCTTGGCGGCCGCGACATAGGCGTTGCCGGGTCCGACGACCTTGGCGACGGGCGCGATCGTCGCGGTGCCATAGGCGAGCGCGGCGACAGCCTGAGCCCCGCCGATCCGGTAGATCTCGTCGATGCCGGCGAGCCTGGCCGCGGCGAGCACCAATGGATTGCCCTCTCCGCGTGGCGTCGGCGCGACCATGACGAGGCGTTTCACGCCTGCGACCTTGGCCGGGACCGCGTTCATCAAAACCGAGGAGGGATAGCTTGCCGTACCGCCGGGCACATAGAGACCGACCGCCTCGATCGCGCTCCAGCGCCAGCCGCTCTCGACCCCGAGGCTGTCGCGCGACCAGGAATCGGCCGGCTTCTGGCGCAGGTGATAGGCTTCGATCCGGGCGCGGGCCGTCTCAAGCGCGGCGAGCTGCTCGCGGCTGCAGGCGGCAACGGCCGCCTCGATCTCGCTGTCGGTGACCCGCAGGGTCTTCGGCGTCAGGGAAAGCTTGTCGAAGCGCTCGGTGTAGTCGATCAGCGCGACATCGCCACGAGCACGGACATCGGCGATGATCGCGGCGGCGACCTGGTCGACATCCTCGGAAACCTCGCGCTTCATCGCGAGCAGGGCAGAAAACTCCCGCTCGAAACCGGCATCGCGTGCGTCAAGCCTGATCGGCATGGGACTATCCTGACCGCAGGTGGGGTTCAGCCGGCGTCCGGGTGGGCCGGCGTCGCGACGGCTTCCCAGATCGGACCGAGATCCTTCATCTGCGCCTCGATGCACTCGACATCGAGGCGGATGGCGGCACCGTCGGAGAAATGCAGGGTCACCTGCCCGGCCGGATCGTCGTCGCTCCCCGTGAAGGTGACCGCAAGCAGACTGAGCACGGCGTCGTCCGCCGCGATCTTGGTGCTGCGCGCGGCCGTGACGCGTTCGAAATGCAAAGCGGAGAGCCGGCGGCGCTTCTGCCCCTGCGCCGCGCCTTCCCAGTCGAAGCGGCGCAGCGCCAGCGCAAAGCGCTGCTCGCCCGGCAACCAGGCGATGTCACCGCGCTTCAGCACCGCATCCTGCAGATGCGCCGAGATCACCGACAGATCGTCGGCGTCCAGGGCGATCAGCTTCAGCGGCTCGGCGGCGGGATCGGACATGGAGACTCTTGTCTTATCGCATTTTCTTCACGCGAACGGGCGTCCACTTCGCTCGAAAATGCTCCAGGCCCTATCTGGCGAGGCTATCGCCCATCGTCAACCGCTGATGCGCTCGACCTGCGCGCCGCAACGGCCGAGCTTGGCCTCCAGCGCCTCGAAACCGCGGTCGAGATGGTAGACGCGATTGATCATCGTCTCGCCCTCGGCGACGAGGCCGCCGATGACCAGCGAGACCGAGGCGCGCAGATCGGTCGCCATCACCGGCGCGCCGGTGAGCTTCTCGACGCCGTCGACATAGGCCGCATCACCGTCGAGCCGGATCTTGGCGCCGAGCCGGGCGAGCTCCTGCACATGCATGAAGCGGTTCTCGAAGATGGTCTCGCGGATGCGCGAAGTGCCCTTGGCCTTGGTCATCAGCGCCATCAGCTGGGCCTGGAGATCCGTTGGGAAGCCCGGGAACGGATCGGTGGTGACGTCGACGGGTTCCAGCGCGGCGCCGTTGCGGCGGACGCGGATGCCCTCATTGGTCTCGGAAACGTCAACGCCCGCCTGGCTCATCACGTCCAGCGCCGCCTGCAGCAGGTCGGCGCGCGCGCCTTCGAGCAGGACGTCGCCGCCGGTCATCGCGACAGCCATGGCATAGGTGCCGGTCTCGATCCGGTCCGGCAACACGGCATGATGGGCGCCGCCGAGGCGCGAAACGCCGTGGATGGTGATGGTGGAGGTGCCGGCACCGTCAATCTTGGCGCCCATCTTGTTCAGGCAGACGGCAAGGTCGACCACCTCGGGCTCGCGCGCCGCGTTCTCGATCACGGTGGTGCCCTCAGCGAGGACGGCGGCCATCAGCGCGGTATGGGTGCCGCCGACCGTGACCTTCGGGAAGACGATCTCGGCGCCCTTGAGCCCCTTCGGGGCGCGGGCCAGCGCGTAGCCGCCCTCGATGGTGATGGTGGCGCCGAGGCGCTCCAGCGCCATCAGAAGCAGGTCGACCGGGCGAGTGCCGATGGCGCAGCCGCCGGGCAGCGAGACCTTGGCCTCGCCCATGCGAGCCAGGATCGGCGCGATCACCCAGAAGCTCGCCCGCATGGTCGAGACCAGCTCGTAGGGCGCACAGGTGTCGACGATCTGACGCGCGGTCAGCGCCACCGTCTGGCCGGTCTCGGCGCTCTGGCCGATGCGCTTGCCGGCGACCGAGCGATCGACGCCGTGATTGGACAGGATGCGCGAGAGCGCGCTGACGTCGGATAGCCGCGGGACATTGGTCAGCGTCAGCGTCTCGTCGGTAAGAAGGCTCGCGATCATCAGCGGCAGCGCCGCATTCTTCGCGCCTGAGATCGGGATCACGCCATTGAGGCGCTGGCCGCCGGTGATGCGGATACGGTCCATCGGGCTCGTCCTGCTGGACGGCCGGCAGAAAAGCCGGCCGGAAAGGGTGGGATCAGGACCGGGGGGAGTCGGCCTGGGTGGGCGGCGGCGTGTCCTCGGCCGTCGTGTCCGAGGCACGCCGAGCCCTTGCCTGCGCCTTGCGGCGCTTCAGATTCTCGCGGAGGGCGGCGGCGAGGCGCGCCCTTCTCTCATCCTCGGCTTCGGTCTGGCGGCTCAAGGCGTCAGCTCGTGGGAATGCCCGCAACCCTGGGGCGGCAGGCGTTGGTTCATGGTTAGCCGCTCAACCCGGCCCGGACAAGACCAGGGTGGCGACACAACCTTCCTTGCACGGTCGATTGCGGCACAACTGCGGCGCTGCCGGTCTCCGGATGGGACAGCCCTGCTCCAAGGCGGCCGGCGCCTCCGCATCCGTCTGAACGACACATTGCCGTCCGCCGCACCGGAATGGCGTCAAAGCCCTGCCGCGATTGGTAAATTTTTCGTTATCTCGGCAACCCTGACCGACGAGTGATATGCTGGCACGCCCATTGCGTGCATCGACGGCAACGATAGCGGCGACAGCAGGACAACCGATGGCTGCGTTTTCAGACCATGAGCCGACTTCGGCATTAACGGACAAAGTTTAACGAAATTAACCATTTCCGGCAGTTTGCGTTTACAGATTATTAACTTTCTCTACCCTCGGCGGCGTCGAAGGGTGCGAGACGAGACGGAGACGAGACGATGTTTCAGAGCTATGCACCGACGGTGGGCGGCCAAGCCGCTGCCGAGCTCGCCGACGGAGAGGTGATCGAGGCGATCCGCCACCACGCCGGCTTCCTGCCGGAGGTCCAGCTCGCCTATGAGCAGGAGCTGCGGCTGCTCTGGGTCACCATCAAGCCGGAGCTGAAGCCGGTCTTCACGCTGCAGCTGCTCCAGAGCCTCGGCAAGGTGCAGCAGGCGATCATCGACCTCTGGGGTGCACCCGAGCAGTATCACGCCGCGCCAGTGCGTTTCCTTGCCTTCCGCGGCACGGGACCGTTCTTCACTCTCGGCGGCGATCTCGACTTCTATCTCGACTGCCTCGCCAAGAACGATCGCCCTGCTCTGGCGGAGTATGCCCGGCTTTCGGTCGAGGACGCGCTGCGCAATGCCAGCGGCCTCAACGGCATGGCCGTCACCCTGTCGACGATCCACGCCAAGGCGATTGGCGGCGGCATCGACGCGCCACGTTCATGCAACATCATGATCGCCGAGGAGCAGGCCTCGTTCGTCTACCCCGAGATCAAGTTCAACCATTTCCCGATCACCGCCGTCGGGCTGCTCTCGCGCCGGATGGGCCCGCGCGCCGCCGAGCACATGCTGCAATCCGGCGAGGAGATGAGCGCGGCTGAATTCCTCGCGGCCGGCGGGCTGGAAGCTGTGGTCCCGACCGGCACGGGCGAGGACTGGATCCGCAAATACGCGTCCGACTCGCTGCCGATCCACGCGGCGCGCACTGCCCTGTTCTCGGCCTTCAACCGCCGTGCCGGCAATCTGCGCGAGGAGCTCGAATATCTCGGCCAGCTCTGGACCGACTGCATGCTGCGACTGCACCCGAGCGCGATCTCAAAGCTGCAGCGCATCGCCCAGACGCAGGACCGCATGCTGGCCCGCGTCTACCAGCGCGACCCCGAGGAGGCGCTCGCCCACGCCGGCACCGCCTGAGCGGGGAGTGGAAATTCCCGGCGCGGTCGGCGTTCGCGTCGATCGCGCGACTCCGCCGCGTAACCCTCATGAAACTTTTACCTTTCCCTCTTAAAGCCGTTAGATGATGCGGCAAAGGATGGGGTCGTTCACCCGCCTCTCCAGTGACCGTCACGCGGCAGGAGTGGATGGCGGGAGTGGCGAACCGGTTGCATAGCGCCAGCGCCGACAGAGCGATCGCGGAGCAGCCGGCCGGCCATGACGGCCGGAGCGCGGTCGATCTCGCCGATTATCGCCTGCTGGTCTCCTCGCTGTTCTCCTCGCCCGGGTCGATCATCCCCGGCGGGATCGCTGGCATCCTCACGCCCTTCTTGTCCTGGGTCTCGACCAGGGCCGAGCTGTTCATGGTGCTGACGATCTGCGTCGCTCTCGTCGTCGTCTTGCGGATCATCACCGTGGTCCGCTATCGCCGCCTCGACCATTCCGAGGACACGCTCGCCCAGACCAGGCGCTGGGACCGGGAATATTTCTTGGGCGCGACCGTGTTCAGCGCCGTTCTCGGCTTCAGCTGCTATGCGGCGCTGGCCTGGACCGACGATCCCGCCGCCCACATCACTTCGGTATCGTCGACGATCGCGCTCGCCTCCGGCTATGTCGCGCGCAATGCCGGGCGGCCGAAATTCGTCGCCGTCCAGCTGCTGACCTTCTGCGTGCCGATGGCGATCGGCCTGATCCAGGCGCATAACCCATACTACCAGTACATCGGCTATTTCGCCTTCCTCTATGTCGTCGCCAATATCGCGATCACCAACTCGCTGCATCGCAACCTGCTGGCCCTGAGCGACGCGACCAAACAGTCGAAGGCGCTGGCGACGGCGCTGCGCTCGCAGAACCTGACCCTCGATGCCGCGCTCAACACGATGATCCATGGCTTGGCGATGTTCGACCGCAAGCTCGATCTCGCGGTCTCGAACGCACCGCATGCGGCCCTCTACGGCATCCCCGAGACGCTCGCCTTGCCGGGCACCCCGATCAGCGCGATCGCGCGCTTCCTGGTCGAGCGGCAGGTGATGACGCAGGAGCAGGTGCGCGACATCAAGGCCGCTCTCGACGGCGTACAGGCGACGCAACAGGCCGCCGTCTACGAACTGCAGTCGCGCAACGGCCGCATGCTCGTCGTCACCATCGCGCCCGCGGCCGAGGGTGGCGTGCTGATGCTGAGCGAGGACGCGACCGAGCGGAAGGCGACTGAGGCGCGGATCGAGCAGATGGCGCGCTTCGACGAACTGACCGGGCTCGCCAACCGCTTCGAGTTCAACTCGCAGCTCGCCGAGGCCTTCCGCCGGCAGGAGCGGACCGGCGAGACCTTTGCGCTGCTCTATATCGACCTCGACGGCTTCAAGCAGGTCAATGACAATCTCGGCCACGATATCGGCGACCGGGTGCTGATCCAGACCGCGGCGCGGCTGAAGAGCGCGATCCGCCACAACGACCTTCTCGCCCGCTTCGGCGGCGACGAGTTCGTGCTGATCCTGCCGGCGACCGATGTCGCGACCGTGCGGATGATCGCGCAGCGCATGATCGAGGCGATGGACCGCGCCTTCGAGCTGGAGACCAAGACCGTCTATGTCACCGCCAGCATCGGCATCGCGCTCGCCCCGGTGGACGGCGCGACCCCGGCTGACCTGCTGCGCCATGCCGATACCGCCCTCTACAAGGCCAAGGCCGCCGGCCGCAACACAGCGACCTTCTTCGACCCCGGCATGGCCGAGGAGATGCTCGAACGCCACGAGATCGAGGTCGACCTGCGCCAGGCGACGACGGAAGGCGCGCTGGAGCTGTACTACCAGCCGATCATCGACCTGCGCACGCAGGAGATCGTAACGCGCGAGGCGCTGATGCGCTGGCGGCATCCGTCACGCGGCATGGTGCCGCCCGGGATCTTCATCCCGATCGCCGAGCAGTCCGGCCTGATCGCCGGCATGGGCGACTGGGCGATCCGCCAGGCTTGCCGCGACGCGGCGAAATGGCCGGGCGGCATCGGCGTCTCGGTAAACATCTCCCCGCTGCAGTTCCGCGAGCCGCGCCGGATCGTCGAGACCGTCAAGAACGCGCTGCTGCTAGCGCATCTGGCTCCCGGTCGCCTGACGCTCGAAGTCACCGAATCGCTGCTGATCGAGGACAACAAGACGACGCTCGATGTCATCAACGAATTGCGCGCGATCGGGGTGAAGTTCGCGCTCGACGATTTCGGGACAGGCTATTCCTCGCTCGCCTATCTTTCGACCTATCCGTTCTCGCAGGTGAAGATCGATCAGAGCTTCAGCCGCGACGTCAACAGCGACGAGGCCTCCAAGGCGGTGATCGAGGCGGTCTGCCAACTGGCCCGGCGCCTGTCGATGAACGTCGTCGTCGAGGGCATCGAAACCGAAGCGCAGCGCATGGCCGTGCAGCTGCTCGGTGCGCAGCGGGCCCAGGGCTATCTGTTCGGCCGGCCACAGCCGATGTCGGACTTCAGCAAGGGCGACGAGCCACGCAAGATCGCCTGAGGGCGGCCTCCCATCCTCTTGCCCGCATCGGCCGCTTCCAGCCTAGGTATCGTCCAAGCGAACTTGATTCCGCCGCAGCGGCAACGCATCTGCACGGGCAGGACAGCGACCGGGAGACGCGGCGTGAGCGAAACCGCCAGCCCAGCAGCCAGCAGAGAGCCGCTGACGCCGGATATCTGCGTCATCGGCGATAGCCCCGGCGGCCTCGCCGTCGCGACCGCCGCCGCGCTGTTCGGCGTCCGGACGGTGCTGGTCAGGCAGAGCGGCAGCGCACTGCCCCTCAACGAGGGGGCACGCGGCCAGGCCCTGCGGGCCGTGGCTCAGCGCGCGCGGGCCATCGCGGATGCCGAGCCCTTCGGCGTCGCAGCGGGGGCTTGCGAGATCGATTACGGGCGCGTGCGGGCCCATCTCGACCAAGTATCGGCGAGATCAGCCGTGAGCGACTCGGACGAACGCCTCGCTGCCCTGGGCGTGCTCGTGCTCAAGGGCGAGGCACGCTTCCAGAATCGCCGCCAGATCGTCGTCGGCGAGAGCGTGATCAAGGCGCGGCGCTTCGTCGTCGCGACCGGATCGTTGCCGGCTCTGCCCGACATTGCGGGCCTGGCCGAGCTGCCCAGCCTGACCGAGGACAGCATCTTCGAGCTGCCGAAACGTCCGGAGCGGCTGATCGTGCTCGGTGGCACGGCCGCTGCGGTAGAGCTGGCACAGGCGATGCGCGCGCTCGGCAGCGAGGTCGCCCTGATCGCCCGAGACGGGCTCCTGCTGGACGAGGATCCCGAAGCGGTCGGGGTGCTCCGCCGTGCCTTGCTCGGCGACGGCATTACCCTGCACGAAGGCCGGCCGATCCTGCGGGCCGAGAGCCATCGCCAGCGCCCTCGCGTCGTCCTCGACGGCGACACCAAGATCGACGGCACGCATCTCCTGGTCGCGAACGGGCGCAGGCCGAATATCGCGGGCCTTGAGCTCGACCTCGCCGGCGTTCGCAGCGACGGGACCGGCATCATCGTCGACGCCTCGCTGCGCGCCGCCAATCGCAGCATCTACGCAGTCGGCGACTGCGTCGGCGGTGTGGCCGCCGGGCCGATATCCAGCCAGGCCGCACAGCACCAGGCCGGGCTGGTGCTTCGCAACGCGCTGTTCCGCCAGCCGACCCGCTTCAGGCGCGAATGGGTGCCGCGCACCGTCCATGGCTGGCCCGAGCTGGCGAGCATCGGCCTGACTGAGGCGCAAGCGCGCGCGCTGGGCGAGATCCGGGTGCTGCGCTTTCCCTATGCCGAGAGCACGCGCGCCCAGGCCGAACGGCCGGCCGAAGGACTGATCAAGCTGATGACCGACCGCAAGGGCGGCATTCTCGGCGTCGTCATCGCTGGGGCCCAGGCGGCCGAATTGATCATGCCCTGGGGGCTCGCCGTCCAGAAGCGGATGAACGTCAGGGAGATGGCCGGGCTGATCGCGCCATCACGAAGCCTGTCGGAGCTGTCGCAGAAGGCGGCGCTCTCCTTCCAGGCGCCGCTCGCTGCCAAGCCGGGCATCCGCCGCCTCATCGGCTTCCTCAGCCGTTTCGGATAGACTGGCTGTTGATGTCAGTGAGACGGTTCGATCCCAACACCCTGTCGATCAGCGTTGCGCGCGGGCCGACGCAGCTTGGCCTGTCAGCCAAGCTGCTGGTCCTGACCATTCTGTTCGTGATGCTGGCCGAGGTGCTGATCTACCTGCCCTCGGTCGCGAACTTCCGGCGCAACTGGCTGAACGACAGGCTCGCCGCAGCGCAGATCGCCGTGCTGGTGCTCGAAAACGCCCCGGCAGAGGGCCTGCCCGAGGGCAGCGAGGAGCGGCTGCTCGCCGGCGTCGGCGCCTCCGCCATCGCCGCGCGCGTCGGCGGCGCGCGACGCCTCCTGAGCCTCGATTCGATGCCCCATGAGGTCGCCAGGACCGTCGACCTGCGCGACCAGAGCTGGATGCAGTCGATCGTCGAATCGGTGGCGACGCTGGTCAGCCCCTCGCATGAAATGCCGATCCGGGTCGTCGGGCAGGCGGTCGGCGCAGCCGACTTCGTCGAGATAGTGATCGACGAGCGGCCGCTGCGCCACGCCATGCTGAAATTCTCGGTCAATCTGACCCTGATCACCCTGATCATCTCGATCCTGACGGCCGGCCTGGTCTACATCACGCTCAACTGGCTGATCGTGCAGCCGATCCGGCATCTCGCCGCCAATGTCATGGAGTTCGAGCATGACCCGGAGAATCCGCGCCGGATCATCGAACCCACCGAACGCGCCGACGAGATCGGCGAGGCGCAGCGGGCGCTGGCGCGCATGCAGGCGACGCTCGCCGACGACCTCAGGGCCAAGAAGCACCTCGCCGAGCTCGGCCTCGCCGTCAGCAAGATCAATCACGACCTGCGCAACATGCTGGCTGCAGCGCAGTTGATGTCGGATCGGTTGACCGAGACACGCGATCCGAAAATCCGGCGCTTCGCACCGCGCCTGATCGCGACGCTGGGGCGCGCCATCGATTTCTGCCAGGCGACGCTCGCCTATGGCCGCGCGGCCGAGGCGACGCCCGCGCTTCGCGACGTCGCACTGCGCCAGCTCGTCGCCGAGCAGGCGGAATTGCTCGGCCTCGGCGAGAACGGCGCGATCGCCTTCGCCAACGAGGTGCCGGCCGAGGTGATCGCCCCCTGCGATCCTGACCAGATGGCGCGGGTGCTCTCCAATCTGATGCGCAACGCGATCCAGGCGCTCGACGGCATCATGGAAGCCGGCGAACGCACCCCGACGCTGCGGATCAGCGCCGGCCGGCGCCATGAAGAAATCGTTTTGCGCATCGCCGACAACGGGCCGGGCGTGCCGCCGCGGGCGCGCGACAACCTGTTCCAGGCCTTCCGCGGCTCGGTCAATCCCGGCGGCACCGGCCTTGGTCTCGCCATCGCCGCCGAGCTCGTGCGGCTGCATGGCGGGATGATCGCGCTGGAGCCGTCCGAGGTCGGCGCGGTGTTCACGGTATCGCTGCCGGCGCGGCGCGCGGCTGCGTAACTTTTCTCGGCCCTTTGGAGACGAGATGACTACTGGCTAGCCCAGATCACCCGCGCCATGAAGGCGATCTCGGCGAGCGCCAGCACCCGGTCGGCATGCTCGGGATTGAGCGAGGCGAGCTCGACCGTCTTTGCGGTCTGGCGCCTGAGCTGCTTGGCGAGCACCTCGCCCTCGACGGTCTTGACCACGACCCGGTCACCACGGCGGATCGCCGCGCCGGGCGACACGATGATCGTGTCGCCGTCGCGATAAAGCGGCAGCATCGAATCACCGGCGATCTCGAGCGCATAGGCCTTCTCGTCCTGCAGGCCGGGAAAGGCGACCTCGTCCCAGCCGGAGCCGGCCGGGAAGCCGCCATCGTCGAAGAAGCCGCCCGAGCCCGCCTGGGCGAAGCCGATCACCGGGATCGTATGCGCAGGTGGCACGCCACGGCGCAGCACGTTCATGAACTCGTCGAAGGAGGCGCCGGTGGCGGAGAGGATCTTGGCGATCGATTCGGTCGAGGGCCAGCGCTCGCGCCCATCGGCGCCGATGCGCTTCGAGCGGTTGAAGGTGGTGGCGTCGAGCCCGGCCTTGCGGGCAAGGCCCGACGGCGTCAGGCCATAGCGCTGGGCGAGCGTGTCGATCGCGCTCCAGATCTGGTCATGGGACAGCATCGCGGAGAGGCCTCGTTCCTGATGGTGCCGGCGCAAAGCGGGGATAGAGATAGGAAATATCCCCTATTCGATAAGAATTCAATCTGTTTCGTGTTTCCGATTGGGCTCAGGCTGAAGAAATCCGGGAACCGGCCCGGCGCGGCATGCTTTCCCCTTTTGCCGACGGCCATCAGGCGATATGTCCGGCGCCATGCCGCTCATCTACAAGATCTGTCCCGAAGCGCTCTGGCGCGAAGCCGAGGCCGCAGGCCTCTTCCAGGGAGCGCCGGTCGACCTCGCCGACGGCTTCATCCATTTCTCGACCGGCGCGCAGATCCGCGAGACAGCCGCCAGGCATTTCGCCGGCCAGAGCGGGCTGCTGCTGATCGCCTTCGACGACGCCGCGTTCGGCGAGGCCCTGCGCTACGAGCCCTCGCGCGGCGGGGCGCTGTTCCCGCATCTCTACGCCACGCTCGCCCCCAAGCAGGCGCGCTGGATCGCGCCGCTGCCGTCAGGCGAGAGTGGCCATGTCTTCCCGGAGGATGTCGCGTGATCGGAGCGCTGTTCGGCCTGGCGCGGCCGCTGATCCACAAGCTCGACGCCGAGCAGGCTCACCGGCTGACGATCGCGGCGCTCGCCGCCGCGCCGCCGCTGCGGCCGGCAGCCGATGCGCCCTCGCTCGCTGTCGAAGCCTTCGGTCTGCGTTTCAGCAATCCGGTCGGGCTCGCCGCCGGCTTCGACAAACATGCCGAAGCGATCGACGGCGCGCTCGGGCTCGGCTTCGGCTTCGTCGAGATCGGCGGAGTGACGCCACTGCCGCAGCCGGGCAATCCGCGCCCGCGCGTCTTCCGCCTGCCGGAGGACGAGGCGGTGATCAATCGCTACGGCCTCAACAGCGAAGGCATGGAAGCGGTTGCGGCCAGGCTTCAGGCCCGCCGGAAGAAGGGCGGCATCGTCGGCGTCAACCTCGGCGCCAACAAGGATTCGGCCGACCGCAGCGCCGACTATGCGGTGCTTGCGGGCAGGCTCGCACCGCTCGCCGACTTCCTGACCGTCAACGTCTCCTCGCCGAACACGCCGGGCCTGCGCGACCTGCAGGCCGAGAGCGCGCTCGACGACCTGATCGCACGCACGCTCGCCGCCCGCGACGAGGCCGCCGCCGGGGGCAAGCCGACGCCGGTGCTGATCAAGATCGCGCCCGACCTCTCCATGCCCGAGCTCGACGGCATGGTCGCGGTCGCCCGCCGCCGCAAGGTCGACGGCATGATCGTCTCGAACACGACGATCGCGCGGCCCGAGAGCCTGCGCAGCAGCAACAAGGCTGAGACCGGGGGCCTCTCCGGCAAGCCGCTCTTTGCGGCCTCGACCCGCATCCTCGCCGAAACCTTCCTGCGGGTGGAGCGGCAATTCCCGCTGATCGGCGTCGGCGGCATCCACTCCGCCGAAACTGCCTTCGCCAAGATCCGGGCCGGGGCGAGCCTGGTTCAGCTCTATTCGGCGATGGTGTTCAAGGGGCCGGGGCTGGTCGGCGAGGTCAAACGCGGGCTCGACATGCAGGTGCGCAAGGCCGGGCTGCCGCGGCTCGACGCGCTGGTCGGCCGCGACGCCGAGGCGATCGCGCGCGGGGAGGCGCTGTAAGCTTACCGCTTCGAGGCGAACAAGCGGCTGATCAGCCAGAGCGGCACGACGACCAGGGCGCCGGCAAGCGCCCAGCCGCCGACCTCGCGGACCGCGTCGAAGCCCATATCGGTGAGCGAGCGGACGAAGCGGAGCGCCGAATCGAAGAGGCCGCGTGGCGACAGGCCGAGGAAGGCCATGGCCGCCCCGACCAGCAGCGAGATGAAGAACAGGCGCACGAGTACGCTGAGGACGGAACCGCCCAGGAAACGCTCGGTGCCACCGCCATTGGCCATGGAAATCCCCTTCCGATCGACCGCGTTAGACAAATCAGACCGTGCTTGAACCGGGCCTGAACGCCACCGTCAACCGGTAGAGCTCAGCTCGTCGCTGAAGCGCCCTGCGCGGCCCAGCCAGCGCCGGCGATCTTGGCGGCGGCGATCACGGCCTGGGTTCGGCTGTCGACGTTGAGTTTGGTCAGGATCGCCGAGACATGCGCCTTCACGGTCGCCTCGGAGACGCCGAGTTCATAGGCGATCTGCTTGTTGAGAAGTCCTTCCGACAGCATCATCAGTACGCGCACCTGCTGCGGGGTCAGCGTCGCCAGGCGCCGGACCATGTCGGCGGTCTCATGGTCGACCGGAGCTGAGAGGTCGACGCCCGGCGGTGTCCAGACTCCGCCGTCGAGCACGGCCTGGATCGCCTCGCCCATCTGCGCGACCTCGGCGGTCTTGGGCAGGAAGCCGAGCGCGCCGAATTCGATGCAACGGCGGATCACGGCAGGGTCGTCATTGGCCGAGACGACGATGACGGGGATCTCGGGATAGGACGCCCGCAGGAAGAGCAGGCCGGAAAAGCCCTGCACCCCCGGCATCGAGAGATCGAGCAGGATGAGATCAATGTCCGAAGTTTCGGCGAGCGCCTGGCCAAGCGCCTCGAGCGAGCCGACCTCGCTGACCTCCGAACCGGTCAGCCCATGCGAAACCGCCTGGCGCAAAGCGCCGCGAAAGAGCGGATGATCGTCCGCGATCACGATCCGTGTCATCATGCCCTCCGCGCGCCGATGCCGGACGAGATGCCGGCGCGTTTCCCCCTCAAAGTTCAAGCGCCCCCCATCTTACCCTGTCAATGCTCCAATCGCAGGGAGACACAGCGGATCGCTAATTGGCAGGGAGCAGCGCCTCCAATGTCTCGATCCGGTCGGCCTCGCCCGGCGGCTTGTCCCAGCGGATACGGTTGATCCGGGGGAAGCGCATGGCGACGCCGGATTTGTGCCGCGTCGAGCGCTGCAGGCCCTCGAAAGCCACTTCGAAGACGAGCCCACTCACGAGCGTATGCGTGACCTCACGCACCGGGCCGAAGCGGTTCAGCGTGTTCTTGCGGACATAGCGGTCGATCTCGATCAGCTCCTCGTCGGTAAACCCGAAATAGGCCTTGCCGACCGGCACCAGCTCGTCCGCGCCCGCCTCCCCCACCCGCCAGACGCCAAAGGTGTAGTCGGAATAGAAGGAGGAGCGCTTGCCGTGGCCGCGCTGGGCATACATCAGCACGCAATCGACGAGCCGGGCATCGCGTTTCCACTTGTACCAGTAGCCCTTGGGGCGGCCGGGCAGATAAGGCGAATCGAGCCGCTTCAGCATGCAGCCCTCGACTGCCTCGGCATCGGCGCCCGCCCCGGCTGCGGCCGGATCGGCACGGGCCTCCATCAGCTCGTCCCAACTCGAAAAGGCGATACGTGGCGACAGATCGAAGCGGGCGCTGTCGAGCTTGGTCAGGAAGGTCTCGAGCCTGGCGCGCCGTTCGGTATAGGGGTGAGCCCGCAGATCGTCGTCGCCCTCAGCCAGCAGGTCGTAAGCGCGGATATGGGCCGGGAATTCGGCCAGCATCCTGGCCGTCACCTGCTTGCGGTTGAGCCGCTGCTGCAGCGTGTTGAAGCTCTGGACGACACCATCGCGCATGACCAGCAATTCACCGTCGATCGCGCCATCCTGCGTCAGCGCCTCGGTGAGATCGGGAAAAGCGCCACCGATCTCCTCGCCGGTGCGTGAATAGAGCCGGACGATGCGGCTGCCATCGGCGCGCGTGCCGGCAACCGCCTGGACGCGGATGCCGTCCCATTTCCATTCGGCGGCGAATTCGTTCGCCGCGAGCTTGTCGAAATCGCCGTCCTCGATCGCGTGCGAGAGCATCACCGGGCGGAACGGCGCCGGATCGGTCGCCTCCGGCCGCGGCGCCCTGCCCTCCAGCCAGGCGAAGAGCGCGGTGTAAGGCGGCTCCAGCCCATGCCAGACCTGCTCAACCTCGTCGGCCGGAATGCCGCCGAGGCTCGCGGCGGCGGTCTTGGCGAGGCGGGCGGAGACGCCGATCCGCAAAGCACCGGTGATCAGCTTGAGCAGGGCCCAGCGCCCGGTTTCGTCGAGCGCATCGAGCCAGGAGGCAATCAGCCGCGGCAATTCGGTCTTGCCGGACTTTTGCAGGCCGGCGACGACATCCGGCAGATGCGGCACGTCGTTGGCGCCATGCCGAGCCGGCCACATCAGCGCGACCGTCTCGGAGAGATCGCCGACATAGTCGTAGGAGAGCGCGAACAGCACCGGGTCGACGCGCTCGGCGATCAGAGCGCGGATCAGGCCGGCCTTGGCGTTCTGGAAGACCAGTCCGCCGGTCATCGCCGCCAGCGCATAGCCGCGATCGGGATCGGGCGTGGTGCGCAGGTAATCGGCGATCAGCGCGAGCTTGCCGTTGCGGCGCGGCTCATAGGCCAGGCGGTCGAGCAGCCAGGCGAAGCGGTTCATGGCGCCGCCTCCTCCACCGGCCTGGCCTCGGGCTCAGCCTCGCCCTCGTCACCATAGCCGACGAGATGGAGCGGCATGCCCTTGAGGCCGACCGTGCCGCACCAATGCGCCAGCGCCTCCGCCTCGCCATGAGTGATCCAGATCTCGTTGGCCTGGACCTCGCGGATCGTCGCCTGGAGGTCGTCCCAATCGGCATGGTCGGAGATGATCAGTGGCAGCTCGACGCCCTTCTGGCGGGCCCGCGCCCTGACCCGCATCCAGCCCGAGGCGAAAGCGGTGACCGGGTCTGGGAAACGGCGCGACCAGAGGTCCTGGATCGCGCTCGGCGGGCAGATGACGATCTCGCCAGCAAATGCCTTGCGCCCCTCGGCCTTGCGTTCGCCGGGCTCGACCTTGCGGATCTCGCCGAGCGGGATGCCCTCGGCCTGGTAGAGCTCGGTGATTTTTTCGACCGCGCCATGGATGTAGATCGGGCGCTCGTAGCCGGCCTCGCGGATCAGCGCCATCAAGCGCTGCGCCTTCCCGAGCGAGTAGGCGCCGACGATGTGGGCGCGCTCCGGGAAGAGGCGGACGGAATCGAGCAGTTTGGCGGTCTCGGCGCTCGCGGGTGGGTGTCGGAAGACCGGCAGGCCGAAGGTCGCCTCGGTGATGAAGACGTCGCAGGGCACGGGCTCGAAGGGCGCGCAGGTCGGATCGCGCTCGCGCTTGTAGTCGCCGGAGACGACGATGCGCAGGCCCTTGTGCTCGACCACGATCTGGGCGGAGCCGAGGACATGGCCGGCCGGGACGAAGCGGAAGTCGACAGCGCCGATGCGGGTTGTCTCGCCGGGAGCGGCCACCTGCTGCGAGCCGGTGAAAGCCTCGCCATAGCGCAGCGCCATGATCGCCAGCGTCTCTTGCGTCGCCAGCACGGCGCCGTGGCCGGCGCGGGCATGGTCGGAATGGCCATGGGTGATCAGCGCCCGCCCAACAGGGCGGAGCGGATCGATATAGATGTCGGCCGGCGGGCAATAGAGCCCGGCCGGGGTCGGCGTCAGCAGGTCCGAAGGCTTCATCGTCTGGCCAGTGTCATTTGGCTCGGTTAAACCCGCAGCATGATCGAAAAGGGCAGCAGCGTGTACTCCGCCAGTTCCGGAGATGAGCGCCTCGACCGTCGTTATGCCTGGGCCGAGGCAGCATTGAAGGATGGCGATCCGCAAGCGGCGATCGACATCCTCGATCAAACGCTCGCCGAGAACTACGGTTTCACCGCTGCCTGGCATCTCTACGGGCTGGCGCAGGAAACCCTCGGGCATAATGAGGAGGCCGCGACCGCCTGGCGGCAATGCCTCGACCTCGACCCCAACGACCATGTCGGCGCCAAGCTCGACCTCGCCCGCATCGGCGCGCTGCCGGCCGAGCAGGCGACCTCGGAGAATTTTTCAGGCGCCTTGTTCGACGGCTATGCCGAACGCTTCGACAGCCATCTGGTCGGGACGCTGCAGTACCAGGCGCCGGCGCTGCTGAAGGAGGCGCTGGCGAGATATTGCGAACAGGCCAGCCGCCCCTTTCAGTTCGAAACGGCCTATGACCTCGGCTGCGGCACCGGATTGATGGGCGAGGCGATCCGCGCCGAGGTGGGTTTCCTCGCCGGCTGCGATCTCTCGCCGCGCATGATCGCCAAAGCGCAGGCCAAGACGTGCAAGGATGGCGGGCCGCTCTACGACAAGCTCGCCACCGCCGGCCTCACGGCCTTTCTGGCGAGCCGGCCCGACGCCTCGGCCGATCTTGTCATCGCCGCCGACGTCTTCGTCTATCTCGGCGATCTCGCCCCGTGCTTCCATCAGAGCGCGCGGGTGCTCAAAGCGGGCGGGCTCCTCGCATTCACCGTGCAAAGCCATGGTGGCGAAGGCATCACCGTTGGCCAGGACCGGCGCTTCGCCCATGCCGAAGCCTGGGTCAGGGAGGCGCTCGTCGACGCCGGGCTGAAGCCGGCGTTCGTCGAACCGCAGAGCACGCGGGTCGACCGCGGTCAGCCGGTGCCGGGACTGCTCGTGGTGGCGGAGCGCTGAGGCGCAAGCGCAGGAACCACGACGCAGAACCCCTCTCCTGGAAGGAGAGGGGCAGGGGTGAGGTGTTCGGACTGCAAACGTTGGCTTGAACCCGACCGCGCGGTGAGCGATCGCGGACTGGTCCAACCACCTACACCTCACCCTGCCCCCTCCTTCCAGGAGAGGGTTCCCCGAGCCCTTGCTTCTATTGTGCGGTCGACACCCGTTCCCTTTTCGTTCGACAGAGCCTATTTCTGTCGCTCGATGGATGCGCCCTCGCCTCTTCCGCCCGCCTTCTCCGCCTGGTTCGCCAGCCGCGGCTGGAGCGTCCGGGCACATCAGCTCGCCTTGCTGGAGGAAGCTCGCGCCGGGCGCTCGACCCTGCTGGTCGCACCGACCGGCGCCGGCAAGACGCTCGCCGGCTTCCTGCCCTCGCTGGTCGAGCTGACCCAGCGCGGCGGCGAGCGCGAGGGACTGCACACGCTCTATGTCTCGCCGCTGAAGGCGCTCGCGGTCGACATCGCCCGCAATCTGGAGACGCCGATCAGGGAGATGGGGCTCGACGTCAAGGTCGAGACCCGCACCGGCGACACCTCGCCGGCCAAGCGCGCCCGCCAGATCGAGCGGCCACCCGACATCCTGCTGACCACGCCGGAACAGCTGGCACTGCTGGTCTCGCATCGCGACGCCAAGCCGTTCTTCGCGAACCTGCGCCGCGTCGTGCTCGACGAGTTGCATGCGCTCGTCACCTCCAAGCGCGGCGACCTGCTCTCGCTCGATCTTGCTCGGCTGCGCGGTCTCGCGCCGCAGATGAGCGCGGTCGGCCTCTCGGCGACGGTGCGCGAGCCGGCGGACCTGCAGGCCTATCTCGGCGGCGCCGGCACGCCGTCGGGCCTCGTCACCGTCGAGGGCGGCGCGAAAGCGCAGATCGGCATCATGGCGACCAGAAGGCGGCTCCCGCTTGCCGGTCACGTCACCGCCCACGCCGTCGACGATATCTACGCCGCGATCCAGCAGCACAAACTGACCCTCGTCTTCGTCAACACCCGCATGCAAGCCGAGTTCATGTTCCAGGCGCTGTGGAGCGTGAACGAGGAGACGTTGCCGATCGCGCTGCATCACGGCTCGCTCGATGTCGGCCAGCGCCGCAAGGTCGAGGCGGCGATGGCGGCGGGCAGGCTCAAGGCCGTCGTCTGCACCGCAACGCTCGATCTGGGCATCGACTGGGGCGATGTCGACCTCGTCGTCAATGTCGGCGCGCCCAAGGGCGCGAGCCGCCTGATGCAGCGCATCGGCCGCTCCAACCACCGCATGGACGAGCCCTCGCAGGCGTTGCTGGTGCCGTCGAACCGCTTCGAGCTGCTGGAATGCCGCGCCGCCCTCGATGCCGTGGCAGAGGCGGCGCAGGACACCCCGCCGCCGCGGACCGGCGCGCTCGACGTGCTCGCCCAGCATGTCCTTGGGGTCGCCTGCTCCGACGGCTTCGATCCCGATGCGCTCTACCGGGAGGTCCTGACCGCCTCGCCCTATGCCGAGCTCGCCCGCGCCGATTTCGACGCCGTCGTCGATTTCGTCGCGACCGGCGGCTATGCGCTGAAGAGCTATGAGCGCTTCGCCAAGCTCAGGCGGAGCAAGGACGGCGTCTACCGCGCCAGCAATGCCCGCGTGATCCAGCAATACCGGATGAATGTCGGCACCATCGTCGAATCGACCATGCTGAAAGTCCGGCTCGGCCGCTCCAGGCCGGCCCGCCCCGGCGGCCAGCAGATGCTCAGCCGCGGCGGGCGCGTGCTCGGCGAGCTGGAGGAGTACTTCGCCGAGACGATGACGCCGGGCGACACCTTCGTCTTCGCCGGCGAGGTGCTGCGCTTCGAGGGCATCGTCGAGAACGAGGTGGTCTGCTCGCGCACCAGCGCCGGCACCGACCCGAAGATCCCGTCCTATGCCGGCGGCAAGTTCCCCCTCTCGACCTTCCTCGCCGCGCGCGTCCGCGCCATCCTGGCGACGCCGAAGGAATGGGTGAAGCTGCCGGACGAGGTCTCGTCCTGGCTGCATGCGCAGCGGCTGAAATCGCGCCTGCCCAAGCCAGGTGAATTGCTGGTCGAGACCTTTCCGCGCGCCGGCCGCTTCTTCCTCGTCGCCTACCCGTTCGAGGGCCGCCTCGCCCACCAGACCCTCGGCATGCTGCTGACGCGCCGGCTGGAGCGGGCGCGCCTGAAACCGCTCGGCTTCGTCTGCAACGACTACGGCATCGCGGTCTGGACGCTCGGCGACATGGGCGCGGCGATCGCGCGCGGGGCGCTCTCGCTCGACGAGCTCTTCGCGCAGGACATGCTCGGCGACGATCTCGAGGAGTGGCTCGCCGAATCGGCGCTGATGAAGCGCACCTTCCGCTCTTGCGCCGTGATCGGCGGCCTGATCGAGCGCCGCTTTCCCGGCCAGGAGAAGAGCGGCCGGCAGGTGACGATCTCGACCGACCTCGTCTACGACGTGCTGCGCCGGCACCAGCCCGACCATGTGCTGCTGCGCGCCGCACGCGCCGACGCCGCGACCGGCTTGCTCGATATCGGCCGCCTGGGTCAGATGCTGACACGGATCAGCGGGCGAATCGTGCATCAGCCGCTCGATCACGTCTCGCCGCTCTCGGTCTCGGTCATGCTCGAGATCGGGCGCGAGGCGGTCCATGGCGAAGCGGCCGACGAGATCCTGGCCGAGGCGGAAGCGCAGATGCTCGAAGAGGCGATGGCGTGAACCTGGCGGCGCAGCAAGTGATTGAGATGGCTGCCGAGGCGTTCATGCTCGGCCGGCTCGCTGTCGTGCCCGATCTCTCCGGCGCGCTCTATCTGCCGGACGAGCGCACGCTCGTCGTCGCCGACCTGCATCTGGAGAAGGGCTCGGCCTATGCGGCCCGCGGCGTGCTGCTGCCGCCCTATGATTCCGCCGCAACGCTGCGGCTGCTCGGCGCCGCGATCCTGCGCTACCAGCCGGCGCGCGTGATCGCGCTCGGTGATTCCTTCCATGATCGCGGCGCCGAGGCGCGGATCGACGAGAGTTGCCTTGCCACCTTGCGCGCCTGTCAGGCCGGCCGCGACTGGTTCTGGGTCAGCGGCAACCACGACCCTTCGATCTCGGCCGCGATGGGCGGCACCGTGCTCGACGAGCTCGATATCCGCGGCGTCAGGCTGCGCCACGAGCCGAGCCCCGCGGGCGCCTTGCCCGAGATCGCCGGCCATCTGCACCCCGCCGCCAAGGTCCGCATGCGCGGCCGGGCGTTGCGCCGGCGCTGCTTTGCGCTGTCGCCGAGCCGCTGCGTCATGCCGGCGATGGGCGCCTATGCCGGCGGCCTCAACGTCCGCGACCCCGCCTTTCGGCCACTGTTCGGCCTGGGTTTCTCGGCCCATCTCCTCGGCGACGGCCGGCTCTTCCGCATCGACCAGCGCCTATTGCTGCCGGACTGAAAACAGAGGGCCATAGCGAGGCCGAACACTCCATTGGTCATGGAGCGGTCGAGCGCCCTTCATTTTCATGTGCAGGGATATGTGCGGAACAGGTTGCGTCGGGGCGGGGCTTGTGGCATCAGGACGCCGCTTCGGAACGGCGCGGCGCCCTCCCGGTCCTCAAGAGACCTGAAACGCCAGCACATCCCGGTCCTGCTGCGGTAGCTCAGTGGTAGAGCACTCCATTGGTAATGGAGAGGTCGAGAGTTCAATCCTCTCTCGCAGCACCAGCCATCTCCCGGATAACCTGGGAGTTTCCGGCGACGCGGAAAAAGCGCGCCTTCAACGCGACTTGGTGATCCTGCTGCCACTGAAAAGTCGTGGATCGCGGGCGCGCGTGCCGCGAATAGACGGCCAACCAGGCCTCTGTCTCTGCAGGGCAGCTTCGGATTTTCCGACAAGTCTAGCGGCGTTAAGCCTGAGACAAGTTAGCATTGACCGGAGACAGGTTCGCAATTCAGCCTGTCGGCTCCGGGCCCTTTCCCGACGTTCGAAATGTCCGGTTTCGGGCGGTTCAATTTCGCGACGGGCCGCGCTGCCGGGGTTGGCCCATTCCCGACCTCTGGAGCGTCCGGTTTCGGACGGCTCAATTCGGAGGTGTGCCGCACAGCCAGAACTGGCGGGCTCCAAACGGGCGTGGGGCGATCGTTAGGCCGGCGCCAGCGGAGTTTCGACTTTGGTGCAGCGCACGAGCCGTCCTTCGCCCAGCCGGATTGCAGGCGGCAGGCCCGTCCGGCAGGCGTCCTCGGCCTGCCTGCAGCGTGGCGCGAAGGAGCAGGAGGACGGCGGCTCGTTCAATGCCGGCGGGGCGCCGGGAATGGCTTCGAGCCGCTCGCCCTTCTTCGCCCCGTGCAGGTTCGCGGCGAGCAGCCCCTTGGTGTAGGGGTGCCGCGGATTGCTGATCAGCTCGCGCACAGTGCCGGTCTCGACGATCTGGCCGGCATACATCACCGCGAGCCGGTCCGAGACCTCGACCGCGACGCCAATGTCGTGGGTGACGAAGATCACGCCCATGCCGAGATCGCGCTGGAGCTGGCGCAGCAGCAGCAGAATCTGGATCTGCACGGTGGCGTCGAGCGCCGTCGTCGGCTCGTCGGCGAGCAGGAGCTTGGGCCTGGCGGCGAGCGCGAGCGCGATCATCGCGCGCTGACGCATCCCGCCGGACATTTCGTGCGGATATGCCTTGAGCCGCCGCTCCGGCGAGGGGATGCGCACCAGCTCGAGCAGTTCGAGCGCACGCTTCATTGCCTCCCGCCTGCTGATCTTCTCATGCCTGCTGATCGCCTCGGCGATCTGCTCGCCGACGGTGTAGACCGGGTCAAGCGCCAGGGCCGGGTCCTGGAAGATCATCGAGGTGACGGCGCCGCGATAATCCGAGAGTTCCTGCGCGCCAAGCGCGAGCACGTCCTTGCCGTCGACCATGACCTTGCCGCCGATCTCGGTCCGTCTCTCCGGCAGGAGGCGCAGCAGCGTCTTCAGGGTGACGCTCTTGCCGGAACCGGATTCGCCGAGAATGCCGAGCACCTTGCCGGGCTCCAGCGTCAGCGAGACACCGTTGACCGCATGGACGGTCTGCGCGCCCTTGAAGCGGACGGTGACATTCTCCATCGCGACGAGAGGCGTCGTCATGCGGCATCCTCCAGCGCGGGGGCGCGGCTGTGGCCGGAGCCGGGAATCTCCATATGGCAGGCGGCGAGCCGCTCGCCGCCGCCGACCGGGGGCAATGCCGGCTTGACCTTCGAGCAGACGGTTTGCGCCTGCGGGCAGCGCGGGTGGAAACGGCAGCCCTCCGGCGGATTGATCGGGTTCGGCGGATCGCCGGCGAGAGGCGCTTCCATCGTCCGGTTGTCCGGGTCCATCGACGGCATCGCCGAGAGCAGCGCCCGCGTATAGGGATGGCGCGGATCGTCGTAGAGCTCCTCGACCGGCCCGATCTCCACGACCTCGCCAAGATACATCACCATGACCCGGTCGCTGATGAAGCGGACGACGTTGAGGTCGTGGCTGATGAAGATGTAGGTCAGCCCGAACTCCTCGCGCAGGTCCATCAGCAGGTTGAGCACCTGCGCCTCGACCGATTTGTCGAGCGCCGAGACGGCCTCGTCGAGAATGACCAGGCGCGGCCCCAGCGCCAGCGCCCGGGCGATATTGACGCGCTGGCGCTGGCCGCCGGAGAGCTCGTGCGGATAGCGTGCGGCGAAGCGAGCGGGATCGAGCCCGACGCGGGCGAGCAGGTCGCGGGCCCGCAGGATCGCCCCCGACTTCGGGACACCGTGCACCATGGGCCCGAAAGCGATCGAATCCTCGATGGTCAGCCGCGGATTGAGCGAGGCGTAGCTGTCCTGGAAGACCATCTGCGCCTGGCGGCGATAGTCCTTGAGCGACAGCGCCGAGCTGCCGACGGCCTCGCCATCGAAGAGCATCTCTCCCTTGTCCTGCGGGATCAGCTGCATCACAACGCGCGCGGTCGTCGACTTGCCGCAGCCGGATTCGCCGACGACGCCGAGGGTCTCGCCCTTCATCACCGAAAAGTCGACACCGTCGACGGCACGAACCACAGCGCCGCGTCCAAGCGGGAAATGCTTGGTCAGCGCTCGCGCCTCCAGCAGCGGCGTGCCGGCGCCGCCGCGATCGAGTCCGTCTTCGGCATGGAGCGAGAGCGACATGGGTCAGCCTTTCACGTCCATGGCCGAGCGCAGCCCGTCCGAGAGCAGGTTGAAGGAGATCGAGGTGATGAAGATTGCGACGCCCGGCAGCGCGGCGACCCAGGGCTGGACATAGATCGCGGTGCGCAGCGTGTTCAGCATCAGCCCCCATTCCGGTGTCGGCGGCTTGGTGCCGAGGCCGAGGAAGGAGAGGCCCGAGGCCAGGATCATCGAGACCGAGATCAGGCTGGTGGCATAGACGAAGATCGGCCCGAGCACATTGCCCAGCACATGCACGCGGATGATCGTGCCGGAGCCAGCGCCGCTGGCGCGGGCGGCTTCGACATAGTCCATGCTGCGCACCTGCGTGGTGACGCTCTCGGCGATGCGCGCGATCGGCGGGATGAAGACGATGGTCAGCGACAGCAGCGAGTTGAAGATGCCGGCCCCGAGCGCGCCCGAGAGCGCGATCGCCAGCAGCACCGAAGGGAAGGCGTAGAAGATATCGACGGTGCGCATCGTGATCGTATTGAACTTGCCGCCGAAGAAACCGGCGGCGACGCCGATCAGCGAGCCGAAGCCGAAGGCGATGAAGACCGGAACCACACCCATGAACAGCGACAGCCTGGCTCCGTGGATCAGGCGCGAGAGCATGTCGCGGCCGAGCTCGTCGGCACCGAGGGGGTAGCCCGGCGTGCCGATCGGGCGCAGGCGCCGCAGCATCGAGGAGCGAGTCGGGTCGGCCGGGGCGATATAGTCGGCGAAGACCGCCATCAGGATGATCAGCAGGACGATGATGCCGGCGCCGACCGCGACCTTATCCTTGCGGAAGCGCCTGAAGACGCCCGACCAGTAACCAGGAGAGCGTGCCGGCTGGGGGATAGCCGGTATGGTCGTCGGAGAGGTCACCGCACTCATCTCAGCGCCTCCTCACGCGCGGGTCGAGCAGGCCCTGGACGATGTCGACGAGGACGTTGAGGCCGACGAAGAACATCGCCAGCACCAGGATCGTGCCCTGCAGCAGCGGCAGGTCGCGCTGGAAGATGGCGTTGCCGAGCAGGAAGCCGGTGCCTGGCCAGGAGAACACCGTCTCGATCAGGATCGAGCCGCCGAGCAGGTAGCCGAGCTGCAAGCCCATCACCGCGAGCGCCGTCGGTGCGGCGTTCTTCACGACATGGCGGAAGACGCCGAAATCCATCAGGCCCTTGGCCCGCAGCGCCGGCACGAATTCCTGGTTCAGGATGTCGGCGACCAGCGCCCTGACCGTGCGCGAGATGATGCCCATCGGGATCACCGACATGGTGACCGCCGGCAGGATCATGTGGCTGACATGCTCCCAGTCCCATTTCCAGGCGGCCGAACCGCCAGGGCCGGCACCGCCCGGCGGCAGCCAGCCGAGCTGCACCGAGAACACGATCACCAGCACCATGCCGAGCCAGTAATGCGGGACGGAGACGCCGAGCACCGCCAGCATCGAGGCGAACTTGTCCAGGAAGGAACCGCGAAAATAACCGGCGACGAAGCCGAAGAAGCAGCCGAGGACAAAGCCGATCACGGTGGCGAGGCAGGCAATCAGCAGGGTGTTGCCGACGGCGCGCCAGACCTCGGCGGCGACCGGGCGGCCGGTCGCGATCGAGGTGCCGAGATCGCCCTGTACTGCCTTCCAGAGCCAGAGCCCGAACTGCACCGGCAGCGGCCGGTCGAAGCCGTAGAGCTTCCTGATCTCCTCCTGCATCTGCTGGGAGGCATCCGGCGGCAGCACCGAGGTCAGCGGGTCGCCCGGCGCGATATGGACGAGCAGGAAGCAGAACAGGCTGACGCCGAGCGCCACCGGCAGCACATAGAGGATGCGCTTGGCGAGATAGGTCAGCATGGGAAGTCCCACTTGTCAGTCCGGGGCGCGGCGTAGCCGCGAACCCGGAAGCCACGACTGGGCACTCCGTTTGAACCGAGCGACGCAAGCAGAGCTCGCCCGGTCGCGGGTTCCGGGTTCATCGCTCCGCGATGCCCCGGAATGACAGCGGAGGCAGTCGCGCCCATCATCCCGTCACTTGTCCATCGAGATCGGCGAGAAGTCCTGGAACCAGTTCTGCGCCTGGACGAAGCCCTTGACCTTGGCCGACAGGGCGCGCGGGTTGACGTCGTGCGTCACCATCAGGAAGAGCGCGTCGTCGACGTATTTCTCATGCGTCTTCTGCAGGATCTTGGTCTGCTCCACCGGATCGAAGGTGGTGCGGATCTGGTCGAACAGCTTGTCCATCTCGGGGTCGCAATAGAGGCCCCAATTGGTGCCCGCCGGCGGCTTCAGATCGCATTGCAGATGGCGGATGAAGCCGGTGAACGGGTCCTGGATGAAATAGGTGTAGTTCATCCCGGTCGCCTTGCGGGACGAGTCGTGGTTCGCGCCGGCCCGCCAGATGTTGATCAGCGTGTTCCACTCGACCACCTCGAAATCGACCTTGATGCCGACCTCGGCGAGGTTCTGCTGGACGAACTCGTTCATCGGCAGCGGCTGCATCTGGCCTGAGCCCGAAGGCGAGATCAGGATGCGGGTCTGGAGCGGCTTGGCCGGGGAGTAACCGGCCTCGGCGAGCAGCTTCTTGGCCGCCGCAGGGTCGTAGCTCAGCTTGAAGCTCGGCTTGCCGAACCATTGATGGCCGGGCGGGTAGAAGCCCTCGGCCGGGATCATCATGCCGCCGAGCAGTTCCTTCAGTCCCGCGCGATCGATCGCGAGATTCGCGGCCTTGCGCACGCGGATGTCGTTCCAGGGCGAACCCTCGACGCGTGAGAGATGCCAGGTCCAGTTGTGCGGATAGGCGTTGGTGACGATCTTGTAGCCGGCGCCCTTCAGGGACTCGACGAGATCGGGCGCCGGCGCCTCGATCCAGTCGACCTGGCCGGAGCGCAGCGCGGCGGCGCGTGCATTGGGCTCGGGCAGCGGCAACAGCACGAGCTTGTCGAGCTTGGGTACCCGCGCCTTGTCCCAATAGTCCTTGAACGGCGAGAGCTCGGCCCGCTCGCGCGGCTGGAAGGCGGTGAGCTGCCACGGGCCGGTGCCGGACGGCGTCCTGGCGAAGGCTTCCCAGTTCTTGCCGACCTTCTCCCACTGCGCCGGCGACGACATCATGATCCAGGCGAGCTGGTAGGGTAGCGTCGCATCGGGCGACTTCGTCGTGATCTCGACCTTGTACTTGTCGAGCACCTTGTAGGCGGCGACGGCCGGGATGCGCGAGCGGCCTTGCGCTGCCTGGCGCTGGTCGAATTGCGGGCTGTCGTTCTTGAGCAACTTGTCGAGGTTCCAGACCACGGCCTCGGCGGTGAAATCGGAACCGTCATGGAACTTCACGCCCTCGCGCAGGGTGAAGGTCCACTTGGTCTTGTCGCTCGCATCCACTGCCCAGGCCGTGGCGAGGCCGGGCTTCAGGTCGGAGGGCTTGTCGGCGCTGGAGAGGTCCCAGTTGATCAGCGCGTCATAGACCGTATAGCCCATGAACCGCATGCCTTCGCCGCCCTGGTCGGTCTGGCCGGTGGTCAGCGGGATGTCGGAGGCGGTCATGCCGATGCGGAGCGTGCCTTGCGCCAGGGCCGGCTGGGCAAGGAGCGCGACGCCTGCGGCGAGCGAAAGGGCCAGGGCAGTGCGAAGCATCGGGCACCTTTGATCTGGAAGGGTTCTGAACCGGCTCAGCAAGGGCCGTGCCATGGGCAAGCGCGTTGACCGTTGCCGTCATGCTCGCCCTTGTGGCGAGCATCCACGTCTTGAACACCGCGCTCGACCGGCGAAGACGTGGATGGTCGGGACAAGCCCGACCATGACGGCCGGGCCTCGGTGCGAGGCGGACTTTGCCGCCGTCACTCCATCGACATCGGCGCGAGGTCGATGAACCAGCTCTTCGGCTGAACCACGCCCTTGACCTTGGCGCTCATCGCGCGCGGGCCGACATCATGCGCCACCCAGACGAAGGGCGCCTCCTCGACGATGCGGGCGTGGAGCTTGGCGAGCGCCGCATCGCGCGCCGTGCCGTCGAAAGAGGTGCGGGCGTCGGCGATCAGCTTGTCGAACTCGTCATTGCCGAAATAGCCCCAGTTGTTGGAGACCGGCGGGAAGGTCTTGGTCGAGACGAAGCGGACCATGGCGAAGAACGGATCCATCGCCGCATAGGTGACGTTGGTGGCGTTGGCGCCGCGGGCGTTGGCGTGCTTGGCGCCCTCGCGCCAGTTGGTGAAGACGGCGTTCCACTCGCCGACCTCGAGCGCGACGTCGAAATAGCAGTCCTTCAGCGCCTGCTGCATGAATTCGTTCATCGGCAGGGGCTGCATCTGGCCGGAGCCGGAGGCCGAGGTCAGCACCTTGACCTTCGCCGGCTTCGACGCCGAGAAGCCCGCCTCGGTCATCAGCTTCTTGGCTGCGTCGAGATCGTACTTGATCTCGAACTTCGGATTGCCCCACCAGGGATGGCCGGGCGGCACCGTGCCCTTCGGCACCTCCATCAATCCGCCGAGCAGAGTCTTCAGCTCCTCGCGATTGACGCAGAGATTGGCGGCGTGGCGGACCTTCTTGTCGAGCCAGACCGAACCCTCGGCGAAGGAAAGCTGCCAGGGCCAGACATGCGGCTGGGCGTTGGTGTAAAGCGAGAAGCCGCGCTGCTTGATCTGCGGCACGGCGTCCGGCGCCGGCGCCTCGATCCAGTCGACCTGGCCGGAGAGCAGGGCAGCGGTGCGGGCATTGGCTTCCGGCAGCGGCAGCAGCACGACACGGTCGACCTTCGGCACTCGCTTGGGGTCCCAGTAAGCCTTGTTGGCGACCATCTCGAAGCGTTCGCGCGGCACGAGCCTGACGCCCTTGAACGGGCCGGTGCCGGACGGGTCGGCCGAGAAGGCGGCCCAGGCCTGCTTCGAGCGTTCGGCCGCATCAGTCACCGAAGCCGGTACGGCGGCGAGCTTGGCGGCCCAGTGCGCGGGCGAAGCCATGTAGAGATTGGTCAGGTTGATCGGCAGGAAGGCATCGGGCTCGGAGGTGGTGAGCTCGACGGTGAGCGGATCGATCGCCTTGGCCGACTTCAAGGTCGGCATGCGCGAGACGGTGACACCGACCTGGTCGGCAGCAAAGTGTGCTGCCTCCTTATTGAGCACTTTTTCGACGTTCCAGACCACCGCTGCGGCATCGAAGGCCGAGCCGTCCTGAAACTTCACGCCCGGGCGCAGCTTGAACACCCATTTCGTCTTGTCGCTGGCGTCGACTGCCCATTCGGTGGCGAGGCCGGGAATGACGACGCTGGCCTTGTCGGCCGAAGACAGGTCCCAGTTGGTCAGCCCGTCATACATCGGTATGCCGGTGAAGCGGTTGCCTTCGAAGCCCTGATCGGGCTGGCCGTGGGTGCGCGGGATATCGGCGGCGGTCATGCCGATGCGCAGGACTTTCTCCTGCGCCAGCGCGGCGCCCGCCAGCGCCGTCGAGACGCCGAGTGCCAGCATGACGGCGCGTGTGATGGATGTTGACCACATGACGGTGCTCCCCTCGAGGCCCTGCGTTGGTTCGCGCGGATCGAGCAGGGGCTAGCAACGGGCGTGCCATTGATCCGGGCAGCCACTGCAAGGGAAGAGAGATAGATGTCCGATATCGGGAACTGTACCGAGGTCAGCTGCTGGCGCACGGCAGCCGGATCGAAACGGACCTTGTTACAGGCCAGAGAGCTAGTCGGCCTGTCGAGCGGTTGCCTTGAGAAGCTGCCCATGGCGATATCGGAGGCGCGAACCACCTCCTTAGCTATCAGTTTCGAAGCAATATCTCTGCACATGCGCGAGGACGCTAGCAAATGGCCAAACGCATTCTCCATGTCGTCAGCAATGTCGCCCACTATGCCGATCCGACCCAGCCGACCGGCCTGTGGCTGTCGGAGCTGACTCATGCCTATGACGTCTTTGCAGAGAAGCGTTATGGGCAGACGATCGTAAGTCCGCTGGGCGGCGTCTCGCCGCTTGAGCCTCGCGCCCTCAAATGGCCGCTTCTGGACGCCTCTGCGAAAGCCTGGCTGGATGATCCGAACCGCATGGCTCTTCTGCAAGCGACAGCCGCGCCCGACGAGATCGACCCGACGGACTTCGATGCGATCTACTTTACCGGCGGCCATGCGGTCATGTGGGATTTTCCGGACAGCGAAGGCTTACAGCGCATCACCCGCTCGATCTGGGAGCGCGGCGGGATCGTCTCCGCGGTCTGCCATGGCTATTGCGGCCTGCTGAACACGAGGCTGTCCGACGGCAAACTGCTGGTGGCCGGCAAGCGGCTCACCGGCTTTTCCTGGACGGAGGAGGTGCTGGCCGGGGTCGCGAAGAAGATGCCCTACAATGCCGAAGCCGAGATGAAGGCGCGCGGAGTGTTGTACAAAAAGGCCTTCCTTCCGTTCGTTTCCTATGCCGTCGCCGACGGCCGCCTCGTCACGGGGCAAAATCCATGGTCGGCAAAGGCGACGGCGGAGAAAGTCGCAAGTCTTCTGTGATGCTTTGCCCATCCGTTTGCCTGCGCCTGTTCGGCCTCGCGGATCAGGTCATCGACAGGACGACCTTTCCTTTCGCCCGGCCCGTACCCAGATGCGCGAAAGCCGCCGGTAAGCCCTCGAACGGGAAGACCCGGTCGATCACCGGCTTGATGCGGCCCTCATCGACCAGGCGAGCGATCCCAGCAAGCTGCGCGCCATCGGACTCGGTCAGGAAGCGGTAATAGGCGACGCCCGTCTCGCGGCTGGCCGCGAAGACGCGCCGCGCCATGAACCACATGACGAGCCGGATCAGCGGATTGGCTCCGACCTGGTCGGCGAACTGGCGGTCCGGCGGGCCGACGATCGAGACGACGGAACCGCCCCGCCGCGCGACCTTGAACGCATCCAGCGTGAAGGCCCCGCCCAGCGTGTCGAAGACGATGTCGTAATCGCCGGGCTGGGTGAGATAATCCTCCTTGTCATAGACAATGACGGTGTCAGCGCCGAGTGTGCGGACGAATTCGGCGTTCCTGCTGCTCGTAGTCGTGGTGACATGCAGGCCGAGCGCCTTGGCATATTGAATGGCGAAGGTGCCGACGCCGCCGGAGCCGGCATGGATCAGGATGCGCTGCCCGGCTTTCGCCCGTGCCCGGTCCACCAGTCCCTGCACCGTCGTCAGGCCGACCAGAGGGAGCGAGGCGGCTTCCACATGCGTGAGCGCCGCGGGTTTGCGCGCGAAGAAGGATTGCGGCAGCGCGATCCTCTCGGCGAAGGTCCCGATGGTTTCGCGCGAGGCCCGCACGAAGACCTCGTCGCCCGGCCTGAAGGCTGTGACGTTCGATCCCACGGCGCGCACCGTGCCGCTGGCGTCGAAGCCAATGGTGTGTGGCAGGTCGTATCGGATGACCTGCTTCAGGTCGCCGGCGATTGTCTTTTGATCGATTGGATTGAGCGCGGCCGCCTTGATGTCGCAGACGACCTCGTCAGCCCCTGGCACAGGGTCAGGAAGGTCGAGGAGCCGGACGACATCCTGAACGTTGCCATAAGCCGTCATCACATAGGCGCGCATGGCAGGTTAGACCGCTCTGGCGCGAGGGCGCCGCGTTGCCTTGCCGGCCGGTTTGTCGTCGACCGCGCCTGTCGGCGTGTCTACAGCCTTGCCGAGCATCCGCGACAGAACCCTGCGGGCATTGGCGGCGCAATCCATGTCGCCGGGCTTCGCCTCGATGTCGCCTATAAGTCCGACGAGCTGCGCCTTGCTCTCGGCCAGCCGCTGCTCCAGCGCCTCGATGTCCCTGACCTTCTTTCGGAGTGCATCGAGCAGCGCATCATGCTCCCACCGATCGAGATCGCTCGGCAGAAGCGTGCGGATCTCGTCGAGCGAGAAGCCCGCCTTCTGCGCCGTCGTGATGAGTTCGAGGACCAGCACCGCATCGGACGAATAGGTGCGGTAGCCATTGGGCCGACGGTCCACCGTCTTCAGGAGGCCGGCGCTCTCATAGAAGCGGATACGCGAATTCGTCAGGCCGGTCCGCTTGGCCAGTTCCCCGATGTTCATGGTCGCAAATTCCAGCGAAAAATTCTCTTGACCTTCAACTTAACTAAAACGTTACGGTCTGTCCAAATCTTTCTTGGAGCGACCGATGTCCCTGTTTTCCCCGCTTGTCCTGCCCAATGGCATCACCGTCCCGAACCGCATCGCCAAGGCGGCGATGGAAGAGAACATGGCCGACGATGATCACGCTCCGTCAGGCGAACTCATCCGGCTGTACCAGAACTGGGCCGATGGCGAGGCCGGGCTGATCATCACCGGCAATGTCATGGTCGACGCTCGCGCCATGACGGGTCCGCCGGGTGTGGTGCTGGAAGATGATCGCAATCTCGACCGCTTCAAGGCCTGGGCCGATGCGGCGCGCTCGGGCGGTGGCCAGGTCTGGATGCAGATCAACCATCCCGGCCGGCAGATGCCTGCCGATCTGGGTCAAGCGACGCTGGCGCCGTCCGCGATCGCGCTGGATCTCGGCGCGCAGTCGAAGCGCTTTCCCGTGCCGCGCCAGATGACGGAGGCCGAGATCGCCGAGGTCGAGCAACGCTTCGTCAAAACCGCTCTCCTGGCCGAGGCGGCCGGGTTTGCCGGCGTGGAGATCCATGCGGCGCATGGCTATCTGCTCAGCCAGTTCCTCTCCCCCTTGTCGAACCATCGGCAGGACCGCTGGGGCGGCAGCCTCGAGAATCGGGCGCGCCTGCTGCTCGACATCGTGCGCGGCGTGCGCGCTGTCGTCGGACCCGGTTTTGCAGTCTCCATCAAACTCAACTCCGCCGACTTCCAACGCGGCGGATTCTCCCCGGAGGATGCCCAAGCCGTAGTCTTGATGCTCAATTCCCTGGGCGTCGATCTCGTCGAACTCTCAGGCGGCAGCTACGAGGTGCCGGCGATGATGGGCTCGGCTCGGGACGAGCGTACCCTCGCGCGCGAAGCCTATTTCCTCGAATTCGCCCGCGACATCGCCAAGGTCGCAACGATGCCCCTGATGGTCACCGGCGGGATCAGGCGGCGCGAGGTCGCGGAGCAGGTCGTCGCCAGCGGTGTGGCCATGGCGGGGATCGCCACCGCACTCGCGATCGATCCGAGCCTTCCGCGCAAATGGAAGCAGGGTTTGGCGGACGCTCCGGCACTGAAGCCGATCACCTGGAAGAACAAGCCGATCGCGTCGGCGGCTCATATGGCAGCGGTGCGATACCAGCTCGTGCGCCTCGGCGATCGGCGGCGCACGGCGCCGAAGGTGTCGCCGATCTGGGCGCTGATCACCGCGCAGATGGCCACCAGGCGACACACCCGGCGATACCGGCGCTGGATGGCGCAACGACGCTCGGCCGCGTGACCGAAAGCCGCGCGCCGGCCAGCGCCGGCGCGCTCCCCCATCGTCTCCAGGACCAAACCGATCCTCGAGACAAACTCGTGAGATGAACGTGACGGTTCCGGCTCTCCTCGATCCCCTCGCCGACATGGCAGGCCTGCTGGAACGCCAGCGCGCCGCCTTTCTCAATGATGGGCCGCCCAGCCTTGGCGAGCGCAAGAAGTGGCTCAAGCGCCTGCGCGATGTGGTCCTCGCGCATCGCAGCGCATTGGGGGAAGCGGTCAGCGCCGATTTCGGCCACCGCTCCCGTCACGAGACCGAGATCATGGAACTCGTCGGCGTCGTCCAGTCGATCGACTATCTCACGCGAAACCTGCGCCGTTTCATGAGGCGCGAGCGTCGCCATGTCGATCTGTTCTACCGCTCGGGTCGCGCCTATGTGCACTATCAGCCCAAGGGCGTCATCGGCGTGATGGCGCCCTGGAATTACCCCATCTCCCTGACGCTCATCCCGCTTGCGACCGCTCTGGCCGCCGGCAACCGCGCCATGCTGAAGCCCTCCGAGCTCACGCCGCGGACCAGCGAACTGATGCAGCGGATGCTCGCCTCCGTCTTCCCGGCGGAAGAGGTCGCGGTCGTCCTCGGCGGGCCGCAGGTCGGCGCCGCTTTCAGCGCCCTGCCCTTCGACCATTTGCTGTTCACCGGCAGCACGCCGGTCGGCCGCAAGGTCATGCAGGCGGCGAGCGACAATCTCGTGCCGGTGACGCTGGAGCTCGGCGGCAAGAGTCCGGCGATCGTGGCGCAAGGCCATGTCAACGATCGGACGATCGGCAGTCTCGTCTTCGGCAAGCTGTCGAATAGCGGGCAGACCTGCGTCGCCCCAGATTACGCCCTCGTGCATGAGAACGATGTGGAGACGTTCGTCGAACGGTTCGGTGCGGCCGTCGCACGCGCCTATCCGGCAGGGCCGACCGGCGACGATTACACCTCGATCGTCAATGATCGGCACTACGAGCGCCTGAAGGGGCTGATCGACGATGCGCGGCGCCTTGGCGCTCGCGTCATCGAGACCGGCGCGCTGCCAGAGACTGCCATCGCGCGACCGCGCACGCTCGCGCCCACCCTGGTCGTGGGCGCCACGGACGATATGGCGGTCATGCAGGAAGAAATCTTCGGCCCGATCCTGCCGGTACGGACCTATCGGACGATCGACGACGTGATCGAGTACGTGAACGCGCGCGCCCGTCCGCTGGCGCTCTATTATTTCGGCGAGCGGGATGCCGATTGCGCAAGTCTGCTGGCGCGCACGACCTCCGGCAATGTCGGCATCAACAACACGATGATCCATGTCGCGCAGGACGATCTGCCGTTCGGCGGCGTCGGCCCAAGCGGCATGGGCGCCTATCACGGCATCGAGGGCTTCCGGGCCATGAGCCATGCGAAAGGCGTGTTCGAGCAGGGGCGGTGGGCGTTGCCGAGCCTGCTGCGAGCACCATTCGGGCGGCTGGCGGAGCTGGCCTTGCGGAGCGTGCTTGGTCGAGGCTGAGCCAGGCAGCTTCGCCGACAAAAGGGCGTGCCTCGGGCATTGCAGAGAGATTCTGGCTCCCTGCAATGCCGCCGATTGACGACGGCGACTGCCTCTAGCTGCGAATGAACTTCAGCAGATCCGCGTTCACGACGTCGGCGTTGACGGTGAGCATCCCGTGCGAGAAGCCGGGATAGATGATCAACGTGCTGTTCTTCAGGAGTTTGTCCTGCATGATCGCCGCACATTTGTAGGGAACGACCTGGTCGTCGTCGCCCTGCATGACGAGCGTCGGCACGGTGATCGCCTTCAGGTCCTCGGTCTGATCGGTCTCCGAGAAAGCCTTGATGCCTTCGTAATGGGCCTTGGCGCTGCCCATCATGCCCTGGCGCCACCAGTTCTCGATCACGCCTTGCGAAGGCTTGGCTCCCGGACGGTTGTAGCCGTAGAACGGCCCCGCGGGGACGTCGATGAAGAATTGCGCCCTGTTGGCCGCCAGCGCTGAGCGGAAGCCGTCGAAAACCTCGATCGGCGTCCCGTCCGGATTGCCGGCCGTCTTGACCATCAGCGGCGGCACGGCACTGACCAGCGCCGCCTTGGCGACGCGCCCTTGCGGCTGGCCATGCTGCGCGACATAGCGCGCAACCTGCCCGCCTCCGGTCGAATGGCCGATATGGATGGCGTTCCGAAGATCGAGATGTTCGGCGACCGCCGAAGCGTCGGCCGCATAGTGATCCATGTCATGCCCGTCGCTGACCTGGCTGGAACGGCCATGGCCACGGCGGTCATGGGCAACGACACGGAAGCCTTCCTTCAGGAAGAACAGCATCTGGTTGTCCCAGTCATCGGCGCTGAGCGGCCAGCCATGGTGGAAATGGATGGGCTGCGCGTCCCTCGGCCCCCAATCCTTGTAGAAAATCTCCGTCCCGTCGCGGGTGGTGACGAATGGCATGGCTGCTCTCCTTCCTGCGGGTGACTGGATCAAACAGACTCATCTTCGAAAACTTGCGACTGCGGCCGGCGCAGGGGCCCTCTTGTGGGTTTGAGCGTCCAGCGCTTCCAGCCCGTCAGACATGGCGGGACCGAGCGTAAGATTAAACCTATGTTGAAGGTCAAGCGGCGGTTGTCGCGTTCCGGTGGCCAGCATGTCCGGCCGCCCAAAGGAGCTACGAAAGCCGCTTGACACTAAAGTTAACTTTAACGTTAGAGCTGCGGCATCAGCAACCCCTTCGAGGTGCCGTCAATGAAGACGAGAACTCTCGCCGCAGCGTTCGGTGTTATCTTCAACCTGCTCGCCAGCTCCAGTTGGGCGGGCGATCGCTCCGTGGTGAAGCAACCGGAGACCACGACGATGATCGACATCGCCGGCCAGCAGGTGCCCGTGGTCAAGGGCGGGCTTTACGATCGCTATCGCTCCAATCCTCCGCTGTCGGTCATTGCCGCGGAAGCGCCGGATGTGGACCTGAGCTGGTTCAGGCAGCTCAAGAAGGAGCGCGTCGACATCGGCTTCGAGTCCTATTCCCCGAATTTCTACTACAAGAACAGCCGGGTCACGGCGATCTTCACGGCCGACCTGGACAAGCTGAAGGAACTCATGCCGGCCGAGGTGCTGGCGAAGGTCCAGCCGCTCCAGATATGGCCCGGCCGGGGCCTGATCGCCCTGACGGCTTACACCTATCGTTATTGCGACAATGACAGCTACGAAGAGATCGGCCTGTCCGTTATCACCAACAAGCTAGGCTCCTTCAATCTCGGCCCCTTCTCGTTGCTCGGCCAGATGATGGACAGCGATTTCTGGGGCTATGTGCTCAAGCTCCCGGTCAACACCGAACTGGCCCGGGTGCGCGGCGTGGTCGGCTACAACCTGCCGAAATGGCTGACCGACATCAGTTACAAGGAGACCGACAAATCCGTCGTCGTTGAGATTTTCGACGCACAGACCAGGAAGGTCGATGTCACTTTCGAGACGCGCAAGCTTTCCGACGTTTCCAGCAAGGAATCGATGGTCAAGAACAGCTTCACCAACCTCGACCAGAAGGGCCGCCTGACGACAGGCTACACAATCTCACGCCAGTTGCGCCACGCGAGCAGCTCCAGCGCAGACTCCGTGAAGCTGACGCTCGGGGACGGCAGCCTGTCGACCTACATCAAGGCGCTCAAGCTCGGCACGCTGGTGAAGTACGAGTACGTGCCGGAGTTCCAGGGCGCGCTATACTCGCCCAAGGTGCTGTGAGGCGCGGTCTGGTCTTCTTCTAGGAGCCCGGCATGCCGTCTGTCCGCTGAGCTCCCCAGCGCCAGAGTGAGCTGCCGGTCGAGTCCGGCAGCCAACCAGCGCGCGCTCTCGGCAGGTCCGCTTCGGGCAGGAACTCAGAGTCCGCTTGTGGCGCAACGCAGTCTACCGACCTTCGTCCGCCATAGCGGCCAGCTCATTTGATCCAGAGCAACGTAGTCGCAGACACGCTTGGCCGGGCGGGCCTATGGTGGCATCCGACGATGCGAATCGGCGCCTGCTGGAGACGGGTCTGGCGAGGCTCGGCCCAGTCTTGGGGTCGATATTGAGCCGGATCGACGGCGCCCATCGACGGTCTCCAGATTCCCGGCCGGTGGCCAGTGTCAGAAGGAGCCGCGCAACCCGCCGATTTGATCGGCTACCGCTGATGGCTCTGGTCAGATCAAGAACTCATGCAAACAGGCCAATTGCAATCGATTGAGCCGAGTGAGAGGTATACATACGCGTCGAGCAGGCCGGTCAGCTCGCCAAGTTCGACCGCGAGCAGGTCCCGATCCCAGCCGGCATTCTCGGCGATCTTGTTATCGGCCAGCATCAGCGCTCGCCGCTGTGCCGCGCTCAGCCCGGCAACGCAGAGGGTCGGGACCTCAGTTAGCTGCAGGTCGTTTGCAGCGCGCAGCCGGCCATGGCCGGCGAGCACCCCGCCCTTCTCATCGATCAGCAGGGGATTGGTGAAGCCGAACTGTTCGATGCTCCGCGCGATCTGGGCGACCTGGGCCTTCGAATGGGTGCGCGCATTCCGCGCGGACGGACGAAGCGACGCGACCGGGCGGAGCTCGATCTGTCGCGAGATTTGAATGCCATAATTAGGTTTCAATTTTGCATACTCCGAGCTGTTCGACATGGATTCAAGTCCCTCGCCGGCGCCCGCGGCGCGTCGGCTCGGTCTTCGAGAACAGATGGTTGAGCTGAATAAACGGGTTCATGAGTTCGATGATGAGCGTAGGACTTTGCGCGTAGGCATCCAGCGCAATGCGCCTCTCCAGCTCTTCCTTTCCTCGGCAGATATTGTCGGGCCTCGGCCCGTCCCCGCCGGCGACCGTACGTGTCGACGTCGCGACAGCTTCAAGGTCTGCATGGATGCAGAAGAAGACCATCTTCTCCGCGTCCTCGACCACATTCCCCTTCGCGATGAGCACCTCTTTGCCGACCGCGTTCGCGCTGGCAATGACCGTCTCTTCGATGTCGAGCAGCGAAGCGATATCCACCTCGGTCATCCTTCGATGTTCGCGCTCGAGCGCCTCTCGGAATTTGCGAAGTGAATCGACAGCTCCGCCCTGCGGCAGGCCGCAGCTCATCAACCGAAGTGCGATAAAAAGCGCGAACACAGAATACGCAGAGAAGGTGACATCGCGGCCAGAGCCGGCCGCCTCACCGTCATGAAACGCGAAAACGGGAGGCGTGATTCTTCCTAGTGGCGGCCTACTCTTTCGGTCGAGGTCCAGCAGACGCTTGATCCGAGTCAGTATGATGTCATCCGACAGGCGCGAGTGGCTCGACCGGATGGCCTTAACCAGGACATCGTTGATCTGGTTGCGCTTGTACATTGAAACCCCAATCGATGCCTCAATCTGCGGCGCCGCAATTGCGGTGTCAAGTTAGGCTTCTATTTTCGGGAGGCGCAGCGCCCTGCTCCGGGCGACAAAGGCCAGGTAGCCGTCGCTGATCGGTGGTCGAAGCTTCCCTGCTCCCAGCCTAGGGAAGCCACTGGCTATGCCACTGAGCTGTCGAAGGAAATTGCGAAGCCGCGCGGCTGAGAACGTCGATTTTCCGCGGTTTCGCTGTTCTTTCCGTGTTAGCAGGGAAAGTCACTGCAGAGACGGGTGCTCCACGGACTGCCAGCAGCACCAGCCCCTCCCGGCCCTCACTTTATGATCTTGGCAGATGCAGCGGTCTCTTCAGCCGCTCAGACCCTCTCGTCGCGAGCCAGTCGCCAGAGCAGATAGATCCCGCCCAGGAGCCCGGTCGTCAGGCCGATCGGCAGATTGAGGCCAGTCGGAACGCGCTGGCTGACCAGGTCCGCCGCCAGCAGCAGGACTGCCCCCATCGCTGCGCCGGGCAGGAGAGGCACCTCCGGCGAGCGGCACAGGCGCCGGGCGAGCTGCGGGCCGGCCAAAGCGATGAAGGCGATCGGCCCCGCCGCGGCCGTCGCCATCGCGGTCAGACCGACGGCCGTCATCACCATGGCGAGCCGCGTGCGCTCGACGGGGACGCCGAGCTGGCTGGCGGCCTCGTCGCCCATTTCGAGCAGAGCAAGGCGCCGGGCATGCAGGAGCGCGACCGGCACGATCAGTACCAGGCCGAGAGCGGCCGGGGCGGCATGCGACCAGCTTCGCGCCGTCAGAGAGCCTGCGAGCCAGATCTGGGCGGCGATCGAACGATCGAGATCGCTCGCCACCAGCAGCATGGTGTTGACGCCCGTCAAGGTCGCACCCACGCCGATTCCGACCAGCACGAGCCGGTAGCCGCCGGTGACGCGTCCCTTCAGCGCCAGCAGGAAGACGAGCGCTGCGGTCGCCATCCCCGACAGCACCGCCGCCAGCGCGATGGCGAAGGGATCGGCGCCGAACAGGAGGATCTGCACGATCGCGCCGGTCGCCGCGCCGGTGGTGAAGCCGATGATGTCGGGCGAGCCAAGGGCGTTGCGCGAGATCGACTGGAAGATCGCTCCGGCCATGCCGAGCGCGGTGCCGACGCAAGCCGCCGTGACCACGCGCGGCAGGCGCAGGCCCCAGACGACCCGCTCGGCCATAGGGTTTTCGCCCCTGCCGAACAAGGCGGCGACGACTTCGGCCGGGGCGAAGGCGAGCGTGCCTGTACCGAGCAGGACGACGGCAAGGGCAAGAGCGGTTCCGGCAAGCACCGCGCAGACCAGCGCAGTGCGCGGCCGCCAGCGCAGCGAGAGCGATCTTATTCTGAGCGTGGCGGGAGTACTCACGGCCGGCTCACCCGGAAACGGCGTACGGCCATGATGAAGAAGGGGCCGCCGAGCAGCGCCGCGACGATGCCTGCGGCGATCTCCGACGGGGCAGCGACCACGCGCCCGATCACATCGGCGCCGAGCAGGAGCAGCGCGGCGAAGAGCGCCGAGCACGGCAGGATCCAGCGATGATCGGGCCCGGCGAGCGCGCGCGCCAGATGCGGCGCGATCAGGCCGACGAAGCCGATCGGGCCAGCCGCGGCGGTGGCGGCGCCGGCCAGCAGCATCACCGCGAGGCAGGCAGACAGCCAGATCGTACGCGGCGCGGCGCCGAGCGCCCGGCCGAGCTCTTGCCCGAGCGCCAGGACGTTGAGACCGCCGACGATCGACAAGGCTACGCCAAAGCCCGCCGGCACGCCGACGGCCAGCACGACAGCGGCTTCGACGCTTGCCCCCTCCACCGAGCCGGCAGCCCAATGGCGGAAAGTGTCGAAGGCGATGGGCGAGGCGTTGATCACCATGATGCCGGTTATCGCGCCCAGCACGATCGAGAGGCCGGCGCCGGCGAGCACGAGCCGGACGGGATTGGTCCCGGTCTCGTGCGCCCGCCCGAGCAGGAACACGGCAGCGCCGGCAAGGCCGGCTCCAAGCGCCGCGAGCCCGACATAATGGATCGGCCGGGTCAGGCCGAGCAGCGTCACCCCTAGTAAGACGGCGACCGCCGCGCCGGCGTTGATGCCGAGCAGACCAGGCTCGGCCAAGGCATTGCGCGTGACCGCCTGCATGATCGCCCCGGCAAGGCCGAGCGCCGCACCGGCGAGAACCGCAGTGACCAGCCGCGGCACCCGCAATTGCCAGACGACCAGATGCAGATCATTGCCGGGATCATAGGCGCGCAGCGCGGCAAGGACGGTCGCGAGTGGGACCGGCCGCGAACCGATCGCCAGGCTCGCCAGCGCCAGCAAAGCGAGCGCGATGAGGCCAGCGACGAGCCACCACCGGCGCCTGTGCCATCTCATCGCCTGGCGAAGCTCTCGCGCAACCGCTCGATGATCTGACGCCCGGAATAGGGATCGATGCGGAAGGAAGTCAGCCCGAGCGGATAGACCCTCTTGCCGACAACCGCCGGGTGATTGGCGAGGACCGGCTCGGCAAGGAAGGCTTCGACGTCTTTTTCAGTCGCCCGCAAAAGGAAGACGGTGTCGGCGGCGATCGCGGCCGAGAGGTTCTCGCGCGAGAAGAACTCGAAATCCGATGGACGTGCCGAATTCGGCTTCAGCTCCGGCGGCAGGCCGACGACCTCGAAGCCCAAAGCCGAGACGAGCTTGGAAACCGGGCTCGCGGTCCGCGCCACCGAATAGCTGCCGGCGATGTTGTAGCCGACGATGCTGGCCTTCGCGCCCTTTGCGGGGATGGCACCCGCGGCGGCGGCGAGATCGGCGTCGAAGCGAGCGATCGCGGCGGCAGCCTCCTTTTCCAGGCCGGTCGCCTTGCCGAGCTCGGTCGCAAGCTCCTGCCAGCTCCGGCTCGAATAATCGACCACCAGGGTCGGCACGCCGAGCGCTTCCAGCTCGGGACGATGCTCGAGGACGCTGTCGGCGCCGGTGGTCGAGGCGATCACCAGGTCCGGCTTCCAGCCGAGCACCGCCTCGATGTCGAATTTCAGGTTGGGATAGAGCACCTTGACGCCGCGCTTGTCGGCATCACCGGCCCATTGCGAGAAGAAGCCCTTGGCGTCGGTGAGCGGGCTCGGCGTCGTCGCCGTGCTCGCCAGCAAGGGCGCCTCGATCGCCAGCAGGATGCCGGTCACGCTCGGCGTGGTCGAGACGATGCGCAGCGGCTTCCTGGTCAGCGTCAGTTCGCCGGCGGCGTGCCGGATGGTGCGGGGCCAATTGGCCTCCTGGCTGCTGGCCGGCTGGCCGCTCCCGCCAAGTCCAACTGCGATGGTGATGATGGCGATGAAGAGCTTGATCAGGGGCATCGTCGGTATCTGGGCTGTGTCGGCCTGCGGGTCAGGAACAAGCTCCGACCATTGTTCCGCATGTCAGCGCATATGCGCTTCATCCCCCATGACGGATCGTATTCCGCCATGCAATATGGACTGGGATCAGGCAGTCAGTTATCGAACGTAAAACCGCTGACGGTGACTGCTTTACCACAACTAGAGCCGAAAGGGATGCCGTCGAAGGCCACGAATTCGAGGACATCGACTGTAGATTGGAAGAATTGAAAAGTACTATGCAGCCAGACTCTCGCCTCCACGCCGATGCGCTGACGCTCCGCTACGAGGCGCGCACGATCTCGACCGGCCTCTCGCTCTCGATCGCCGACGGCTCGTTCACCGTGATCGTCGGCTCCAACGCCTGCGGCAAGTCGACCCTGCTGCGGGCCCTGTCGCGCTTGCTCACGCCAGCCGCCGGCCAGGTGATCCTCGACGGCAGGCAGATCGGCGAGCGCCCGGCCAAGGAAGTCGCCAGGCGGCTCGGCCTGCTGCCGCAGAGCGCCATTGCCCCGGATGGCATCACCGTTGCCGACCTCGTCGCCCGCGGCCGTTACCCGCATCAATCCTTCCTGCGGCAATGGTCAAGGGCAGACGAGATGGCGGTCGCCGCTGCGATGCGGGCGACGCGCGTCGATACGCTTTCGACGCGCCCGGTCGACGAGCTTTCCGGGGGCCAGCGCCAGCGGGTCTGGATTGCGATGGTTCTGGCGCAGGAGACGCCGATCCTGCTGCTCGACGAGCCGACGACCTTCCTCGACATTGCCCACCAGATCGAGCTGCTCGACCTGCTCGCCGAGCTCAACGCGCAGGGGCGGACGATCGTCGCAGTGCTGCACGATCTCAATCAGGCCTGCCGCTACGCCTCGCATCTCGTCGCGATGAAGGACGGCGCGATCGTCGCCGAGGGCAGCCCGGCAGACATCGTCACGGCGGAGCTGATCGAGCAGGTCTTCGGCCTGCCCTGCATTGTCACCCCCGATCCGATCGCGGGAACCCCGCTGATCGTGCCCAGGGGACGGGGACGGGGCCGGGCATCGCATCCCATCGAACGTTCGAAGTCGTCATGACCAAGCAGCTTCATATCGGACTGAGCCTGACGCCGACCTGGCTGAAAGGCCGGGCCGCGGATGATCCGGACACCAGGCCGGGCGATCCCGTCGAATTCAACCTCGCGCTGACCCGGATGGCCGAGCGGGCCAAGCTCGATTTCGTGTTCAAGCCCGACTATCTCCTGCTGCATCCGGGCGCCGCCGGCAGCGGTTTCGTCGGCCTCGACCCGACGCTGCTGCTGACCGCGCTCGCCTGCCGGACCGACAGAATCGGCCTCGTCACCACCATCTCGACCAGCTTCAACCCGCCTTTCGTGGTGGCGCGCCAGATCCAGTCGCTGCACTGGATCAGCAAGGGGCGTGTCGGCCTCAACATCGTCACCTCGATCGAGGGCGCGGAGAATTTCGGCGATGCGCCGATGCCGCCGCCAGAGGTCCGCTATCGCAAGGCGGCCGAGTTCACTGAGGTCATGCGCAAGCTCTGGCGGAGCTATCCGCATAAGGCGCTGACGGGCGGAGCGCCGAGTGCGGCGATCGATCACCGCGGCGAGTTCTTCAGCGTGAAGGGGCCGCTCAACGTTCCCGGCCACGCGGCGGGTCCGCCGCCTCTGTTCCAGGCCGGCGCCTCCGATATCGGGCGCGACTTCGCCTCCTCGATCGCCGACGCAACCTTCGCCGCCATGCCCGACCGCGAGGCCGGCATCGAGCTACGCGGCGACCTGCGCCGACGCGCGCAGGGGCATGGCCGCAGCCCGGATTCGGTGCGGGTGCTGCCGGGCCTGCATTTCTTCCTCGCCGAGACGCGCGAGGAGGCCTGGGCGCTGCATGCGCGGGCGCACGCCCATCTCACCGCCGAGCAGCGGCGCAAAATGGTGCAGTCCGTCCTCGGGCTCGACCTCGGCGACTTGCCCCCCGAGGCGCGGGTGACGCCGCAGATGCTGCCCCCGCCCGACACGCCGGTGCGCAGCCGCACCCATGCCGAGCTGCTGCGACGCTTCATCGAGACGAACGAGCCGACGGTGGCGCAGGTGCTGGCGCGGCCGGAAGTGGTCGGCTCGGCCCATTGGGTCTGCGTCGGCACCGTCGACGACGTCCTCACCGAGATCACTGCCTGGTTCGAGGCGGGAGCGATCGACGGCGTGATCGCGATCCCCGGCGGCTCCATGCAGTCGCTGCGCCTGTTCCTGGAGGAGCTGGTGCCGGCGCTGGCGCGGCGCGGCCTGTTCCGCAGCGACTATGACGGTACGACGCTGCGCCAGCATCTGCGGATCGATGCGGAATCGTAGAGCGGCTTCAGCCACCCGAATCCCGCGTCGCCGCCTGCGCCGCGGCGAACAGGGCGGCGCGATGCCCCTCGGCCTCGGCCGTCTTGACGAAAGAGACGGTGGTGACGACGCAGGCGATCTCGCCGAGCGCATTAAAGACCGGAGCAGCCTTGCCGGTCAGCAGCGAGAACAGGTGTTCGTTCAGCTCCGCACCGCCGTCGCGCCTGACGGCGTCGAGCATCTCGGCCGGCGGGCGGCTGCCTCGGAAGGAGGCCGGCTGCAGTTTGCGCGCCGCAGCGATCGCCTCTTTCGGCAGATGCGCCTGGAAGACGAAGCCGCAGGCGGTGTTGTCGACCGGCAGGACGTCGCCCAGCGTCACCGTGCTGAGCGCGAAATCGGTGTTGCGGTACCAGCGCACGATCGTCGGACCGCGCTCGGTCCAGATCGCGACGCCGCAGCTGGCGGCGATATCGGAGGCCAGCGTCTTCATCGCCCGCGCTGCGACCTCGACGGCGTCGATGCGCCTGAGCGCACGGACCCCGATGCTGAGCGCCACGGGGCCGAGGTCGTAATGGCCGGTGACCTCGTCCTGCGCCGCAAGCCCCTCCCGCACCAGGCTCTGCATATAGCGATGGGCGGTGGACGTGCCGGTACCCGCGCGCCGCGCGACCTCGCCCAGCACCAGAGGCCCGTCGGCCTTGGCCAGGATGTCGAGGAAGCGGGCGGCGATCGAGACCGACTGGATCGTTGCCGAACGTTTGGTGCTGAGGCTGGTCGTCATGCGAATCGCGGCCGGAAAGCGCGGCATATGCCGGCCCGCGCTTTGTGACACCGGGAGCCGGCTGGGGACAAGCACCGCCCTCATTCGAGTGCTTCCAAACACCACGGCGCCCCAGGCCCGAAACTGCGACCGGAAAAGCACAACGGGCAGGCAATACGGCGGTTCTGTGCCCGCTTCATGTTGACATGCGGAATGCATCCCACACTGTAGGATCATTCAGTGTGACCTCGCGAGCCACGGCCTCGTCCCCAGCCAGCGAGATTTGATCGGGTGGTGGGGAACATCATGTCGTCCAAGCTTGTCCTGATGCGCAGCGTGAGCTTCGCATCGCTCATCGCCGTCGCCGCTGCGACGCCGGCCTTCGCGCAGAGCAATCCAGCACCGACGGCGGGGACGATCGAGCTCGATGCGATCACGGTCACCGGCGAGAAGGTCGAGCGCGACCTCAGGAACACCGCCTCGTCGGTCTCGGTCATCACCGACAAGGACATTGCCCGGGCGAACACCGGAAACGCCACCGTGTCCGAGATCCTCGTCGGCACGCCCAACGTGACCTACACCGATACGGTCAGCGCCCCGATCATCCGCGGCCAGGACACGCAAGGGCCGCTCACCGGCCAGAATTCGTTCTGGGGTGGCACGGTGCCGCGCGCCACGATCAATGTCGACGGCCACTATCTCAGCTACAACGAGTTCTATTTCGGCGCCACCTCGCCCTGGGACGTCAAGAGCATCGAGGTGTTCCGCGGGCCGCAGACGACCTCGCAGGGCGCCAACGCCATCGCCGGCGCGATCATCGTCAACACCAAGGATCCGAGCTTCACCCCGGAAGCAGGCTTCCTGACCGAATTCGGCAGCTATGCGACGCGGCGCGCGGCGCTGATGCTTTCGGGGCCGATCATCAAGGACCAGCTCGCCGGGCGCATCACGCTCGATTATTCCGGCCGCGACACTTTCATCGACTACATCAGCCCGAACTTCCAGACGCGCTATGCCGATCGGGATTTCCGCAATCTGAACCTGCGGGCCAAGCTGCTCTGGCGCCCAAGCGAGCTGCCCGGGTTCGGGGCGAAGCTCACCTATTCGCGCAACGAGAGCAACCGGCCGAGCCAAGAGGCAGCCTCGGCGCCATTCGACCGGCTGAAGCACATCACCACGACGATGCCGAGCTTCCGGCAGAACAGCAATACCGGCATCCTCGACCTCAGCTACGATTTCGGCAACCGCTTCAAGGTCTTCAACCAGACCCAATACACCGACCTGTCGGTGAGCCGGAAGACCGGCCTGCTCGGCAATGGCGACGCCTATATCGACCAACGCAACATCTCGAACGAGCTCAGGGTAACCTATGGCGACCAGAGCGACGTGCTCAGCGGCGTTGCCGGCATCTACTACGCCCACACCAAGACGGACGAGATCCTCTATCTCACCGGTCAGTCGACCTTCGACGACACCAAGCGCAATCTCGGCGTCTTCGGCGAGTTCAGCTACCGCCTGACCGACCGTTGGACCTTCACCGGCTCGCTGCGCTTCCAGCAGGACCAGATCGAGCGCGTCGGCCGCACCGTTTTCGCGGCGCAGGGCGTCGACTATGACAAGACCTTCCAGGCCGTGCTGCCGAAGGCCTCGATCGCCTATGCGGTGACGCCCGACTGGACCGTCGGCGCGATGGTCAATCGCGGCTACAATCCCGGCGGCGTCTCGCTCAACCTCACCGCCGGCCGCTGGCAGCCGTTCAAGGAGGAGACGCTGTGGAACTATGAGCTGTTCACCCGCGCCAGCCTGCTGAACAACCGGCTGAATGTCAGCGGCAACCTGTTCTACACCGACTTCCAGAACGCCCAGTACTTCATCCCGGTCGTGCTCACGACGGGCGTGGTCCAGTCCTATGCGATCAATGCCGAGAAGGCCCATGCCTATGGCCTCGAGGTCAGCGCTGACTATCGCCTGCTCGACAATCTGACCCTGAAGGCCGGCGCCGGCCTGCTGCGCACCGAGATCGACAAGATCTCCGCCAATACCGGCTACAAGGGCAACGAGTTCGCGAAGTCGCCAGGCTACATGCTGAGCTTCGGCGTGAGCTGGGACGTCACCAGCAAGCTCAACCTAACCGCCCAGCTGCGCCACACCGACGGCTACTATTCCGACGTCGCCAATACGCGCCTTTACCTGATCAAGCCCTATACGATCGCCGACATGCGCGCGAGCTACCAGGTCGCCGACAATCTGCAGGTCTATGGCTACGTGAAGAACATCTTCGACGAACGCGCGCCGACTTATATGCAGCAGAACCGCGGCATCGGCGGCACCGAGGCGAGCATGACCGAGCCGCGCATGTTCGGCGCCGGCATCAAGGGCACGTTCTGAACGAGCGCACTCGGCGCATCTGACAGTCATGGGCCGGCGGAGCGATTGCGCCCGCCGCGCCCCTGTCACTCCTAATGTCCTGCAAGGAGGTTCGTATGAACGACCTGTCGCGCCCGGCCGCGCCACCGCCCGGCCCGCCTTTGCGCCTGCTCCGGCAGATCGCCGCCTATCGCACTTCCCATTGCATCCGCACCGCGGTCGAACTCGGCCTCCCCGCCTTGCTGCAGGAAAGGCCACAGACCGCCGGCGAGCTCGCCGAACGCATCGACGGCAAGGCCGAGCTGCTGGCACGGCTGCTTGGGCACCTCGTCAATGAAGAGGTGATCGGTCGCGATGATGCAGGCCGCTATGTCGCCCTGCCGACGACGCGCGCTCTCGTTCCCGGCCATCCCCATTCGCTGGTGCCTTGGGTCCGTTTCGAGCTCGATCCGCTGCATGGGCGCGCCTGGGAGCGACTCGGCGAGCAGATCAGGGGCGGCACGCCTGCCTTCGAGCTCGCCCATGGCAGCCCATTCTTCAGCTGGCTAGGCCAGGATGAACCGGCGCAGGAGCGCTTCGACATCCAGATGCGCGCGATCGCGACGGCCCTGATCGGTGTCGCGGTGCGCCACATCCAGTTCGCTGCTGCCGAGACGATCGTCGATGTCGGCGGCGGCGACGGTTCGCTGCTGGCGGAATTGCTGAGCCGCAATGCCGGCACCACCGGCGTACTCTACGAGCTGCCGCGGGCGACCGAAGCGCTCAATCCGCGCTTCGCCGAGCTGGTGCAGGCCGGACGCGCCCGGGTGCAGCACGGCTCGTTCTTCGACGAGATCCCGTCCGGCGGCGACGCCTATGTCTTCAGCCGGATCCTGCACGACTTCGACGACGAGGCCGCCGGCCGCATCCTCGCCAACGCGAAAGCCGCGACCAAGGGACCGGAGCGTTTCGTCGTGGTCGACATCATGGTCGATCCCGCTCGCGCCAGGCCGAACGAGACTTCGCAGGATCTGCTGATGATGGTGCTGATGGGCGGAAGGGAGCGCAGCGCCGGCGAGTTCTCGCAGCTGCTGATCGACAACGGTTTCGAGACCGCCTCGGTCACGCCGACCGCGTCGCCCTTCCACATCCTCGAGTTCCGCCACCCACGCTGAGGCGGGTGGCGCGTCGATTCGATCAAACCAGGATCAGCACCCGCGTCAGCAGCAGGTCGCCGCGGCGCGCGAAGCGGGCTTCGATCTCGCTGCCGGCCGGGAACTCCGGCGACAGCTCCTCGACGAGGCGCAGGCGCGCCCTGCCCTGCGCATCCCAGGCGATCAACTCGGAAGCGTGGAAGGACATCGGCTGGCGCAGCAGCGGATGCAGCGCCTTGAACAAGCTCTCCTTGGCCGAGAAGGCCAGCGTCACCGAGAAGGGGGCATTCCCGAGACGACGGCGCTCCCGAGGCGTCAGTGCCTCGGATGCGACCTCGCTCGCCCCCTGCCCGTCCATGACCCGCTCGATATCGACGCCGAGGCCGCGGCAGGCGCCGGCGCGCGCCGCGAGGGCGATGGCGACCTCGCCGGTATGCGAGATCGAGCCGACGATACGGTCGGGCCAGACCGGAGAGCGGTCGGACGCCATGCCGGGACAGGCGCCCTGCCCGGTCAGCAAGCGCAGGGCCTCACTGGCGCAGCGTCGCCCTGCCAGCCATTCGGCGCGACGCCGGGGTGCGGCGCGCGCGATGCGATCCGGCAGGACGATACCAGAACCAACTAGGCCGCACCCGCGCGAGAACCGCAGCGCGACGCAACGATAGTCGACGGGCTCGTCCTGCCAGGGATGGAGCAGCTCCGGTTCGCTCTCCACCAGCGCTCCGGCTCAAGCCGCCAGGCGGCGCTGCTCGATCAGCGCCCACCAGCCGTTCAGCGTCGGCACGCGGGCGAGATCGTCGAAGCCGACGGTGACGCCGCGCTCCTTCAATTCGCCGGCGAGCACCATGACCTGCACCGAATCGAGCCCGTAGAAGATCAGGTTCTCGTCAGGATCGAGTTCGGTCTCGTCCTCGACCAGCTCGAGCACGCGCGCCTGCAGCCATTCGCGCGTCGCCTGCGGACGCTCCGCCACACCCGCAAGACTGTCGGTCGAAACCAGCGCGCCGCAGCGCGTCGCGACATAGCGCAGCGCCATCAGATGCTCGGCCTCGGAGAAATCGGCGACGGCGTCACCGACCAGAAAGGGCTGGATATCGCTCATGAAGGCGTCGACCGCCGTCACCATGCAGCCGATATGGGCGTAGACGCCGCCAATCACGAGCTGATCACGACCGAGTATCCGCATCCGCTCCAGCAGGTCGGAGCGCTTGAAGGCGCTGTAGCGCCATTTGGTCAGGACGATGTCCTCGGGCCCCGGCGCCAGCTCGGCGACAACCTCCTGGAGATCGGGCGCGGCCACGGTGAGGCCCGGCCCCCACATGTCGTTGAGCAGAGCGCGATCTCCATGCGGCTGTTCATGCGGCTGGGCGGTGTAGACGACCGGCACGCCATTGGCCCGCGCCCAGGCGCGCAGGCGCACGAGATTGCCGATCAGCTGCGGCAGCAGCCGGCCCTTCGCGTCGTAGAAGCGCAGGAAATAGCGCTGCATGTCGTGGATCAGCAGGACGGCGCGCTTGGGATCCGGCCGCCATTGCGTGCGGTTGGCCGGAAAGGCGCTCGCCTGCGGCATCGGGTAGTCGGTGATCTGCGGAATGGCCATGTGAACTCTCGGATGGATGAGAAGGGGATCAGGCGAGTTCGGCGCGCAGGCGCTTCTTGTCGATCTTGCCGACTGGAGTGAGCGGCATCGTCTCGATGAAACGGACGCGGTCGGGGAGCTTGTATTCGGCGACGCCGAGCTCCAGCAGGTGGCGCCGCAGAGCCGGTCCGCGCAGGGCCGCATCGCGGGCGACGATGAAGGCACAGCTCTTCTCGCCCAGCAGCACATCCTGCATGGCGACGAGCGCCGCATGCGTCACCTCGGGATGGCGCAGCAAGAGGTTCTCGATCTCCTCGGCCGCAACCTTCTCGCCGCCGCGATTGATCTGGTCCTTGACCCGGCCGACCACGCGCAGATGGCCGCCGCGAACCCGCTGAACGACATCGCCGGAGTAGTAGAACCCATCGGCGTCGAAGACCTTGGCGTTGTGCTCGGGCGCGCGATAATAGCCGCGGAAGGTGTAGGGGCCCCGCGTCGCCAGCTCGCCGCTGGCGCCCTCCGGGACCGGATCGCCGTCCTCGTCGACGATCCTGACCTCGTCATCGGGGCTGATCGGCCGCCCCTGGGTGGTGAAGACAAGCTCGTCGTCATCGTCGAAGCGGGTGTAGTTCACCAGCCCCTCGGCCATGCCGAACACCTGCTGCAGCGCGCAGCCGAACACCCCGGGCACCTGCCGCGCCAGCGCCTCGGCGAAGCTGGCGCCACCGACCTGCATCAGCCTGAGCGAGGCGAGCTTCGGCTTCTCTCTCCCCGCCGCCGCCAGCCAGAGCGCCACCGCCGTCGGCACCAGCGCGACCATGTCGACCTGGTGCTGCTCGATCAAAGCAAAGCAGGCGAGCGGCTCGGGGCTCGCCGCCAGCACGACGCAGCCGCCGGCATGGAAGACCCCAAGCGCGCCGGGCGAACTCAGCAGGAAATTGTGGCCGGCCGGCAGCGCGCAAAGGAAGCGCGTCTGCGGCGAGAGCCCACAGATCTCGGCACTCGCCCGGACACTGTAGTCGTAGTCGTTATGAGTGCGCGGGATCAGCTTCGGCGTGCCGGTGCTGCCGCCGGAGAGCTGGAAGAAGGCGACCTCGTCGGCGGGCGATGGCGACCCAGTCGGGGCCGCGCTGCTCTCCGACGCCAGCCAGCGCTCGAGATCGTTATAGGCGCGGTTGCCGCCGAGCAGCAGCACCAGCGACAGGCGCGGCGAGAGCTCCCTGAGCTCGGCGGTGAAGCTGTCGTCGGCGAAGAGTTCGTGCGCCCGGGCTCCGATCACCAGCCGCGGCTGGATCTGCTGCGCATAGGAGGTCATCTCCAGCCTGCGGTGGCTGAAGAGCGCATTGACCGGAGCGACGCCGATCTTCAGCAGCGCGAAGAAGACGATGTAGAACTCGGCGCAGTTCGGCAGCTGCACCAGTGCCGTGTCGCCCTGCCCGAGCCCTGCCTCGCTCAATCGCTGCGCCAGATTCGAGGCTTTGCGGTCGAGCTCGGCATAGCTGATCTGCCTGTCGCCGCAGATGATCGCGATCGCGTCGGGGCGCTCCTGCCGCTGCGTGTCGAGGATGCGGGTCAGGGGCTGGTCGAGCCAGTAGCCCCGTGCGCGATAGCGCGCGGCGAACTCCGCCGGCCAGCGCTGGAAGTCGATGGTCATGCCATGATCCTCGGATGTCAGGCGGCGAGGCCGCAGGCGCTGAGCATGGTGCCGAGCTTGGCTTGCACCTCCTCCCATTCGGAGGCGGGATTGGAGGCCTCGACGATGCCCGCGCCGGCGAAGAGCCGCAGAGTGTCGCGCCGGGCGATGCCACAGCGGATGGTGATCGCCCATTCGCCATTGCCCTGCGCATCGCACCAGCCGACCAGGCCGGTGAACAGCCCGCGCTCGAAGGGCTCGACATAGCGGATCAGCTTATGGGCGCTCTCAGTCGGGAAGCCGCAGACCGCCGGCGTCGGATGGATGATGCAAGCGAGCTGGAGCGCGGTCATCGCCGGGTCGTTCAAGACGCCCTCGATCGGTGTCGAGAGATGCCACATCGCCGCGGTGTTCATCAGCGAGGGACCATCGGGAATGTGGAGCTCGCCGCAGAGCGGCGCCAGGATCGAGCGGATGTTCTCGATCACCAGCCGGTGCTCGTACTGGTCCTTCTGCGAGCGCTCCAATTGCTCGGCCGCGGCACGATCGGCCTGCGGATCGGGCTGCCGCTTGGCCGAGCCGGCGAGCGGATTCGAGACGATCCGGCCGCCCTCCTTGCGGATCAGCAGCTCAGGGCTGACCCCGACGAGCTCGCCCTCGTCGGGCAAGGGAATTCTGAACAGATAGCCCTGGCTGTTCTGGGCGCGCAGGCTGGCCAGCAGCCGGCCGACATCCATGCTCCCGGCAAAGCGCAGCTCGCGCACCACTGACAGCACCGCCTTGCGGACATCGCTATGGCGGAAATTGACGATGGCGTGCTCGACCGCCTTCTTGAAGCCGTCCTCGTCGGGAAGGCTGCGCTGGTCGAGCAGGTCGGGAACGCCCGGAGGCTCGCCTGCCGCCTCGGCCGGAGCCTGCTCGCGCCACTCATAGCCCGCCGGGACATAGAGGCAGGAGGGTTCGCGCACATCGAAGGGAATGGCGCCGATCAGGATCGGATTGGCCTGCCCTGCCCGCCTGGCCCGCTCGAAGGCTGCCTCAACCGCCGCGTGCAGACCCTGTCCGCGATCCTGCCCACCACGGGCTGGCACGGAGATCCACTCATGGATTCCCGATGACAACAATTCTCTGCCATTTGATGCGAACAAGGCACCAAATTTGAAATTGATATTGTGTTTCAAGGCCAAACTTTCCAGCATTGAAGTTACTCTACTTCTAAAGAGGCTTCATTCAGCGATGCTGATCGCAGATGTTGACAGCTTCTTGCTTTCGTAAGAAGCAATGTCAATCGAAATCGATTTGCAGTAATCGATTATAAATCTTCAAAACAAATGCCATGAACATACGACAATTGACGCCGATGCAGGCGGCTTATTGGTTTGGCCGCCAATCACATACCTCCCTCGGAGGCGTGACGGCACATCTTTATGGCGAGTTCGACGGACGCGACCTCGAGCCCGAGCGGCTGCGCGATGCCGTTCGCAGGCTCTGCCGACTGCATCCGATGCTGCGGCTGCGGATCGATGCCGAAGGCTGCCAGCACCTCGATCCGGCAGCCGATCCATTGCCGGTCGAGGTCGAGGACATGCGGGAGCTCCCGGCGGACGCGCTGGAAGCACGCCTCCTCGCCAAGCGCCGGAGCTGGAGCCATCGCCGGCTCGATCTAGGCCGCGGCGAGGCGGCGGCGTTCGGCCTCAGCCTGCTGCCCGACAGCGCCTGCCGGCTGCATGTCGACACCGACATGATCGCGGTCGACCCGAACAGCTTCCGGCTCGTGATCGAGGATCTTGCCCGGCTCTACGATCATCCGGACCGACCGCAAGCGCCCGCCTCCCACGGCTTCTTCGACTGGCTCGACCGGGCGGGCGCGGGAGCCGAAGGCGCAAAACGGCGCGAGCGCGACAGGGTTTGGTGGCGTGCCCGTCTCGCTGACATCCCCCCGGCACCCGCGCTGCCCGCAACACTTCATGCTCCGGCAGAGCCGACAAGCGAGCGCCTGGCCGCCCGGCTCTCGTCCGATGAGCGCCGCGCGCTGGAAAGACGTGCTCGCGATCTTCGGGTGACGCCGTCCGTGCTGGCACTCGGCCTCTTCGCAGACGTGCTCGGCCGGGCGACGCGACAGGCCCGTTTCCGCCTGAACGTGCCGAGTTTCTGGCGTGCGCCGCTCGTTCCCGATGTCGAGCGGATCGTCGGCGAATTCTCGAACGTGCTGATCCTCGGCGTCGACCTCGCGGCCGCAGCGACATTGGCCGAGCTGTGCCACGACATCGGCCGCCAGATGGTCGAGGTCATCGCCCATGACGCCTATCCCGGCGTCAGCGTGATGCGCGACCTGTCGCGGCTGCACGGCTCCGTCCAGACCGCGCCGGTCGTCTTCACCGCCGGCCTCGGGCTCTCCGGCGGCGAGCTCTTCAACGAGACCACCACGCGCGTCTTCGGTCCGATGAACTGGGTGATCTCGCAAGGGCCGCAGGTGGCGATCGATGCCCAGGTCGCGGCCTGCGACGGCGGCATCCTGGTGAACTGGGACATCCGGCTCGACGCTCTGCCGGAAGCCTGGGCCCGCGAAACCTTCGCGGCCTATGTCGCGCTGCTGCGCGCGGCGCGGCCAGAGGCGCTCGACGCCGCACCGGCCGCGGCGAAGGCAGGGCCGGGCCGCAAGACCACCAACCCGACCGAAGACATGCTGGTCAGCCTGCTGGGGCGCCTGTCGCCGGGCGAAGCGGTGCACGGTTGTAGCGCGATAACCGCGGCCGCCAAGGCCGAAATCACCCGCTTCCTCGACCGCTACTGCCCCATTGGCGCGCCATCGCGTTCGGATTTCGACGAGGCGACGACGCCTCGCAGCCTCGCCGATCTCGTCCGCGCCCGCTCGGGCGGCGCCTCCGACGAGATCGCGCGCATCTTCCTGGAGACGATCGATGCGGGATGATTTTTCCGATGCCGCGCCGGGCGGAGCCGTCGGGCGGGACGAAGTACCGCTGACCGACCTGCAGCAGGCCTATCTGCTCGGGCGCGAGCGGCATCTGCCGCTGGGCGGCGTCGCCATGCAGGAATTCCGCGAATATCGCGGTGCGATCGATGTCGCGGCGCTGCCGCCGCGCCTCCTTGCGATGGTCGCGCGGCATCCGGCCTTGCGCACGCATATCGACGCACAGCGCCGGGTTTCGTGGGTCTCATCCGAGCCGGCCGTCAACTATGACGAGATCGACCTGCGCGGCCTGCGGCAGGCAGAAGCGTTGGCCTGGATCGACGGGCAGCGCGAGGACTACGCCCATCGCCTATTCGACCTCACACGCTCGCCCTGGAACGTGACGGCGTTCCGCCTGCCGGACCCGGAAGCGGATGATCCCGACCGGGCGACCTGCGTGCTGTTCGCCCGCTTCGATGCCATGATCCTCGATGGCCGCGCCATCGCTTCGCTGCTCGTCGAGCTGCTGGGCGGTGAAACACCACGCCTGGAGGCTGCGGCCCTGCCACCGCCGACCGACGAGGCGAAGCGGCGTAAGGACGCCGCCTATTGGGCTCACAAGCTCCAGCCGGTCGAAGGCCCGCCGCAACTGCCTTGGACCAAGCCGCTGGAGGCGATTCCCGCCTCGCGCTACGAGCGCGAGAGCCTGACTATCTCGCGCGAACGTTTCTCAGCGCTCTGTCGCCTCGCCGCCAGGGAGCGCCTGTTCAAGAACACGGCAGTGACGGCCGTCGTCCTCGAAACCTTGTCACATTGGCTGAACGAAGGCGCACTCTGCGTCGGTATCCCCGTCGCGCCCGCCGCCTCGTCCGAACTTGCAAACCGGTCGAGCTTCATCGCCGTCAACTGGGATGCCCGGCAAGGCGACTTCCGCGAGCGCGCGCAATCCTTGCAGGGCGATGTGCTGGAAGGGCTGGAGCATCTTTCGCAAGCCGGCGTGCAGATCAGCCGGCTCCTGATGAACGCCCAACCGGGCGGGCCGGCCCTGCCCGTCGTCGTGACCAACGGCCTCGGCTGGCCGAAGCTGGCGAAGGATGCCGGGATCCGGCACCATGCCGGCCTGACCCAGACGCCGCAGGTCGCCGTCGATATCCGCTTCCGCGACGATGACGAGGGCAATCTCGTCGTCGACATCGACTACGCCCGCGAGGCGATCGACCGCGGAATCATCAGCGACATCCTCGCCGCGCTCGACCGGCAAGTCGCCACGATCTGCGAGCGCGGCGCCTTCGAGATCGTGCGGGGCGAGATGCTCGACCTCGGCCACTATCGGCTCAACGGCTCCGAGGATGAGTTCGCCTGCAGCCGCTTCCTGCAACGCATCGCCGACAACCTTTTCGCGGGAGATAGGGACAAGATCGCCCTGATCTCGGGCGCCCGCCGAATCTCGTATGGCGAACTCGGCACGAATGTCGGCAAGGCGGTGTCGGCGCTGCGCGAGCGCGGCGTCGGCAAGGGCAATGTCGTCGCGGTCTGCCTGCCGCGCGGGCCCGAGCACACTGCGATCACGCTCGCCTGTGCGCTTTCCGGCGCGATCTGGGTGCCGATCGACGCGGCCTCGCCGCCTGAGCGGCTGGACTATCTCCTCGCCAATTGCCGGCCGGCCCTGGTGGTGTCGACGGCTTCGGTTTCGGGGCATGAGGCGGCAACGCCCGAGGCCCTGTTGAGCGGCGAGCCACCGGCCGATCCGCTGGCGCTGCTGCCGGCGCTGGACGCGCTCTCGGCAAGCAATGAGCCCGCCTATTACCTCTACACCTCCGGCACTACCGGCCGGCCCAAATGCGTGGTGCTCTCGAACCGGGCGACCTCGAACGTCATCGGCCGCACGCTGGAGAACTGGCAGGCGACGGAAAGCGACGTCTTCATCTCGGTGACGCCGCTGCATCACGACATGTCGGTCTTCGACGTGTTCGGCTGCCTGACGGCGGCCGCGACGCTGGTCCAGCCGGCGCCCGGCGAGGAGAAGGACGCGATCGCCTGGAACCGGCTCGTCGCCGACCACAAGGTCACGCTCTGGTGCTCGGTGCCGGCGATCCTCGAGATGCTGCTGTCCTGCCGGCAAGGCGACGAACTGCGCTCGCTCCGGCTGATCGCCCAGGGCGGCGACTACATCAAGCCGGCGGTGATCGCCGAACTGCGCCGTCTCGATCCGGCGCTGCGGCTGGTTTCGCTCGGCGGGCCGACCGAGACGACGATCTGGAGCATCTGGCACGAGATCGGCCCCGAGGACACCGGACAGGTCCCGTATGGCCGGCCGCTGCCGGGCAACCGCTATTTCATCCTGAACGAGCGCGGCGAGCATTGCCCGTCCGGAGCCGTCGGGCGCATCCACACCGCGGGCGTCAATGTCGCGCTCGGCTATCTCCAGGACGGCGTGCTCGGCCAGAGCGACTTCGTCACCGTCGCCGATGAAGCCGGCGAGCCGGTGCGCGCCTTCCGCACCGGCGATCGTGGCCGCTATCGCCATGACGGCACCATCCTCTTCGCCAGCCGGGTCGACGGCTATGTCAAGGTCCGCGGCGTGCGCGTCTCCTTGCCTGATATCGAGGCGGAGCTCGGCGCCCATCCCGATATCCGCCAATTGCTGGTGGTCGATTGCGGCGTCGAGCAGCGCGGCGAGGCTGAGATCGGCGTCATCTATGTGCCGGCGCAGGCGGGCAAGCCGAGCGCCTTCGACTTGCGCGCCCATGCAAGGCGTGTGCTGCCGGAGTCGCATGTCCCGACCCGCTTCGTCGAGGTCGAGACATTGCCGCTTTCGGCGAACGGCAAGCCCGATCGCCGCAAGGCTCGCGAATTGCTGGCCGCTGCCGCGGAGCGCCGCGAACCGGCGGCAAGGGCTGCACCGCCAGCCAATCCGCGCAACAGCAGGATTCTCGACCTTTACCTCGCCGTGCTCGGCCAGCCAGCCTCGCCGGAGATCGACGATACCACCGATTTCGTCCGCCTCGGCCTGCTGCCCTCCCACCTCAAATCCGTGGCGAGCCGAATCCGCGACGAGCTCGGCACTGATCTGACGCCGCATCAACTGCTGCGCTGCCGCAATGCCGGGCAAGTCGCGCTGCTGCTCCGCGACCAGGAGCGGTGAGGCAGCTCGCCGCCGCCCGCATAATCCAAATTGGAGATTCCCATGTCGCAGGCCGATTCGCGCCGCGCTTTGATGCCGCTCACTTTGCCGCAGCTCGATTTCTGGGAGGAATTCACCTTCCATCCCGACGAGCCGATCGCGACCGTGGCGCATTGCCTCGACATCGACGGCGTGACCAACGAGCCGATATTGGTCGCGGCCATCATCCAGACCATTACCGAATCCGACGCGCTCTGCGTGCGCTTCCATGTCGAAGCGGACCGCGAGATGCCGCTTCAGAGCTGCGATCCACAGTTGCGGCCTGTCCTTCAGCAGATCGACCTGAGGGGTGTCACGAATCCCCTGCAGGAAGCAAGAGAGCGGATGGAAGCGGATATCGCGGCGCCGCTCGACCTGCGCGGTGACGGCCTTGCGGCAACCTGGCTGCTGCGCGTCGGTGAGCGGCGCTATCTCTGGTATATCCGCGCCCACCATATCGTCCTCGACGGCTATGGCTTCACGCTGATCGAGCAGCGCTGCGGCCAGCTCTATTCGCAGCGCCTCGTAGGGAGCGACGCCGGTCCAGCCTTCCACCCCTTCGCCAGCTTCATCGCGGAAGAGAAGGCCTATCGGGCCAGCCGCCGCCACGAGAGCGACCGCGCCTATTGGCGAAGCGAGTTCGCCGCGCACGCGCCGCTGCCGATCCTGCATCGAGGCGACAAGCAAGCCGGCGAAGCACCGCACGAGGTCCATGGCACGCTGTCGGCTGATGTGAGCGCCGGATTGCGCGGGCTTTCGCAGAAGACGGATATCGGCTGGCCCGATTTGCTGGTGCTGCTCTCCGGGCTCCATCTCTCGCGCCGCCTGCCGCGGCAACGGATCGAGGGGCGCGAGGTCCTGGCCTTCTGGCTGCCGTTCATGAGCCGCTGGGGCAGCCTCGCCGCCCACACGCCCGCCATGGTCGTCAACATCCTGCCCTTCCATCTGTCTTTGGGACCGCAGGAGAGCCTCGAAGACGTCCTGCGCGGGAACGCCGCAACGCTGAGGAGCCAGCGCCGCCATGGCCGCTACCGGATCGAGCAGATCGCCATGGACAACGGCATGCCCGCGGGCAGCCGCTACTTCTTCTCGCCATTGATCAATGTGCTGCCGTTCAGCGCGCCAAGCTTCCATGGCTGCACGGTGACGCGGGAGATCATGGGCAGCGGCCAGGGCGAGGGCATCGACCTCACCTTCCGCGGCGAAGACGATGGCAGCGGATTGAGCTTCGCGATGTCGGCCGACCCGGCGATGTTCGCGAGGGAACCGTTCGAGCGGCATGGCGAGGCATTGCCGGCCTTCCTGGCGCGGGCACTCGTCCCGGAGGCGCTGGCTCGACCGATTGCGGAGCTCCTGGCGGAGCAGCGAGAGGATGCGCTCGGCTTGGTGTGAGCCAGCGCGCAACGGTTTTTCCAATAGGCGTGCGCGAGACGGAGGCGCGGGGAACCCCTATCCCGGATGGGAGAGGGGCAGGGGTGAGGGACCGCCGCTGATTATTAAAGTGAGACGGCAGCGCAGCGCCTTCTATGGATAGGGCAGGTTCTCATCCCTGCCCTTCTCCACCGATCCCGGGTCTACCCGAGATCGGCACTCAAAGTGTCGAAGTCGGATAAATCCGACTTCGATGCGGGAGAAGGGTTCCCCGCGCTCTTCATCAGTTGCTTGGGTAGCTTGGTGAGCAGCGGTGGCGCTCACCCCTCCAGTAGATGGGCACCCAGCTCGGCCAGCGTCACCTGCGCCCCGCCAGCCCGGCCCATCAGCGCGAAGACCGCGCTGGTCGTCGTCGTGATCTTCTCGACCTCCTGCGGCCCGTAATGCTCGGAGCGATAGCTCATCAGCACGCGGATCGAGCGCTCACCGGCAAGATCGGCCTCCTCCATCACCTCGAAATGCAGGCCGAGCATGGATTCGTGCCGCTCGGGGTCGACCTGCCGAAACGCGATGCTGCGCCCGTCCGGCAGCGCCAGCTCGCCGTTCAGCTTGTTCTTGGCGTGGATCTGGATGAAGACCTCGAAGAGATGGTCGCGGCCCGGCGTCATGCCGAGCGCCTCCTCGACCAAGTCGATCGGGATCTCGCTCGCTGGCAGCGAGTCGTTGACCAGGTTCCTGACCTGGCCGACCAGCCCGCCAAGGCTCATCGTCTCGTCGAAGCGGATGCGATGGGCGACGACGGTGGTGAAGTAGCCGACCGTGTCGAAGAATGCAGCGTCGCTGCGGCCGGAGGCCGAGGTGCCGACCACCAGCTCCGGCAGAGAGCCGAGCTGGCGCAGCGAAGCGGCGATACCGGCATAGACCACGTTGAACAGCGAAGCGCTGCTCTTTTTGGCGAGGGCGTAGAGCCCTTCCGTCGCCTTCCGGTCGAGCTTGAACTCGACCCAGCCGCCTGCGGCGGACGCCTCTTCCCGGGCAGGCTCAGCCCGCTCCTGACGCTGGAGGATCGGCTGGGGCTGTGGCGCCCCGCGCAGCATATCCGTCCAGTAGCCGAGATGCGCCTGGTCGACGCCAACAGCATCCTGAAGCCGGGCGAATTCATGGAAAGGCGCCGGTGCATCCGACCAGACAGGCATGCCGCCGGCCGCGCGCATGCGGTAGCAATAGGCGATCTCGTCCATCATCAGGTTGACCGACCACTCGTCAAGCACGACGTGATGGAACAGGAAGGAGAGCACCTGCCGGCCCGTCGCCGGATCGATCAGGAAGCGCAGGCGGAACGGCAGTTCGCTGGCGAGGTCGAAATGGTGCAGCGCCTCGTCGCGGCGATCGACGCCCACGCTCTCGGCGCTGGTCCAGAACCATTTGTAGTGCGGCAGCTCGGCCGCCGGCACGACCTGCTGGACGATCCTCTCGCCCTCGCGCCGGAACAGGCTGCGCAGGCCTGAATGACGTTCGAGCACATCGGTGAAGGCGCGCCCGTACAGGGCTTCGTCGACCGGTTCGAGGAAATCGAGCGCGAAGGGCAGGTTGAAGATCTCGTTGAAGCCGAAGGCGGCATAAGCCTTCCAGAGCGAAGCCTGCGCCAGCGAGAGCGGCGCGCTCGGCGCCTCTTCGATCGGCGCGGCACGCGACGTTTCCGTGACCGCGTCGCCGGTACGACGCGCCTTGAGCGCGAGCGCCGCGGCGCTCGGATAGCTGAACAGGTCGTTGAAATGCAGCTCGATGCCATGCTGGCTGAGCAGACGCCCGATGATGCGCGTCGCGATCAACGAGTGGCCGCCATGGTCGAAGAAGTCATCGTCCGGCCCCAGTTCCGGCGCGTTGAGGGCGGCGCGGAACTCGGCGAGGATGAGGGCGATCACCGCATCGGCCGCCGGCGCCTCGGCTGCGATCGTCCTCCCCTGCAGCTTGTATGCAGCAACAGCTGGCGAGACACCCGGCAAAGCGCCCTCGCCTTCCTTCAACCAGGCCAGGAAGCGCTCCAGGAGAACAGGGCCGATCCGCGGCGAGAGTCCCTGCCCCGTGACAAGCTCGATCGCGATGCCGCCCTGCTTGCCGCGTCCGACAGCGAACGCCAGATCGGGGCGGGTCTCCAGCGTCGGCAGCGGCAGCCGTTCGATCGATACGCCCGGCATCTGCAAGCCGTCCGCGGGATCGTCGAGCCAATTGACGAACAGGATCGGACGCTCAGCCCTGCCTGCGCAGCGCGTCGGCGCAGTCGCCGTCCGGCCGAGCCGATCCTGGATCGCGCGAACGATCGCTTCTACCGGCGCCTGTCCGTCCGCCGTCAGGAGGACAGTTTCTCCACCCGTGACGGATGAGGGGGGATCGCCGATCTGCGCAGCCGGCCCGCTCGGGACCAGCAGGTCGATCTCCCGCTTGCCGGACAGAGCGGACAGGTAGCGGGCGAACAGCGCGGCGAGATAGGCGAGAACCGCCTGATCCGATGCATCCGGCGCGAGGCCGTTCAGGAGCTCCAGCCCGATCGTGACGCCGTATCGACCGGCCAGTGCCCGTTCGGACTGCGGGGCACGGAGATTGCCGAAATCGACGATGTCAGGACCCGTGGCGTTTTCGCTTCGACACATCCAGCCCGGCAGCATCGCCGAGGCCTCGCCCGCTGCCAGCAGTGGTGTCCCGGGAGCCCGCGTCACGGAGCGAGAGGCCGACGGGATCGGCTCGCCCGCATAGGCCCTCCCAAGTGCGAACAGGAGTTCCGCGGCGGGGTGCGCCGCCTCGAGGATACGATGCAGGACCAGCGCGAGAACCGCCTCCTGCGGGCAGCTGATCACGAGCGCCTCGAAAGGCGGCTCGCCATCGCTGTCCCAACCTGCACCCTGCCGGTCGAGGATCGCCGCGATCGCCTGTTCCGGCGTCTCGGCCCGGATCATGCTGACGATGCGCGCCTCTTCCCCAGCGAAGCGCTTGTGCAGCTCGCCATCCTCGCCGAAGCGGAAGCGGGCATTCAGATCGGGGCGAGCGCGCACGACATCACGCACCGCGCCGACGAGGCGCGCCAGATCAGGCTCTCCGGTCAGCCGGCAAGCCACGACATGCTTCAGCACCGCCGCGGGAACCTGCTGCTGCGCCAGCCAGACGTGTTCTTCGTATGCGCTTGGAGCCGGCGCCGCCGACTCGTTTGGCGTCGCCTTCCCAGAGAACATATGCAGGGCGGCCTCGAGGCGCCGCTGCTCGGCGCGCGTCAGCACATGGTCGAAGTCGGCAGCCATGGCTGGTCTCCTCTAGGCTTCGGCAGATGTCGATGGATGGCGGGCCGGCCGCCTCACTCGTCGAAATCGTCGTGCACGGCGACGGCGCCGCGGCGCCAGTAGCCATGGGCGCGGACCCATTTGCGATTGGCGCCGCGCTCGTCGACGAGGACGCTGCGCAACTGCTTGGCCGCGCTGGATTCACAGGCGAGCCAGGCGAAGTAGTCGCCATCGGGGAAAGCCAGAACCGGCAAGGCCGCGAGCAGCGCCGCACCGGGTTGCGCCCCGGCGGCACGATGAGCCCAGACCACCTCGACGCCGGGCGGGCGCGGCAGCAGCAGCTCCTCTTCCGCTCCACCGACCTCGACCAAAGCGAGTGCCCGGCTGCCCTGCGGCAGCTCTTCCAGGCGCCGTGCCAGAGCAGGCAGCCCGGTCTCGTCGGCGACCAGCAGATGCCAGTCGAAATCGAAGGGAACGATGAAGGAGCCGCGCGGGCCGGCGATCCAGGCGGAATCGCCCGGCTTGGCCTGCGCCGCCCAGCGGCTGGCCGGGCCGTCATGCAGCAGGGCGAAGTCGATATCGAGCTCGCCCGCCTGCGGATCATGCCGCCGCGGCGTGAAGTCGCGCGCCAGTGGCCGCGGACCGCTCTCGGGGAAGGCCAGACCATCCGGGCCGACCACGGGCAGGACCGGGCTTGTCTCGCCGGGCGCTGCGAAGAACATCTTCACATGGTCGTCGAAGCCGAGGCTGGTGAAGCCTTCGAGCTCCGGCCCGCCCAGCGTCACCCGGCGCATCGACGGGCTCAGATCGGTCACGCGTAGGACGTCGAGGCGCCGCAACGCCACCTTGTGGCGCTGGCGCTTCGGCAGGCGTCCGTCCGGCACGCCTGTTTCAGTGGCGCTGGTCATGGTCTGGATTCCTTGCGGTTGGCGGCCCGTTCGCGACATGACCGCATCGAGCCTTTGCGGCCGCGCGAGGCGGCCCTGTGATCTGCGGCGAGGCCCCGAGGGCGGCGTCACTTGGTCAGGATCAGCTTTCCCTGCCGCGTGATCCTGAGACGATAGAGCTCACCATGGTGCTCGATCCCGATCTCCGTCTCGCCCTTGAAGACTGCCGCGCTGGCGACCGTCCTGACCGGCCGCATCGCCGCTGGACGAGTCAGGCGGCAGGCCCGATCGAGGCATCCGGGGCCGGTCGAGACCGACAGGAGGGGCTGGCTGTTCATGGAAAAAGACTCGGAACGATAAGCTGCGGCGAATACGCGACCAGCTTAGCCGAGATCAAAAATCCAAGCAATTACAATAGTTTATATGTATAAGCATTCAAAACTCCGGATGAGACGTGCAGCTCGCCTCATCCGTTCAGGTCATGCGCGCCTCTGCTGGGCACTGGCTCGATACTGCTACGCCGTCGCACGGCGCCCGGCCGTGAGGGCCAGGATCGCGACGAGCAAGGGCGCGAAGGACAGCATCAGCACCATGTTCCAGCCGAAGGCGGAGAGCAGGCCTCCGGAGAGGAAGGAGCCGATCGCCATCGTGCCGAACACCGCGAAATCGTTGAAGGACTGCACGCGGGCCTTCTCTTCCGGGCGATGGCATTCCAGGACCATGGCCGAGGCGCCGACGAAGCCGAAGTTCCAGCCGAGGCCGAGCAGGATCAGCGTTGCCCAGAAATGCGTGACGTCGATGCCGAACAGCCCGACCGCCGACGCGGCCCCGGTCAGGATGAGGCCGGCAGCGACGACCTTCGCCGCGCCGAAGCGCGTGATCAGCCGCCCGGTCCAGAAGCTCGGCCCATACATGGCGACGACGTGCCATTGCAGCCCGAGATTGGCCGATTCCTGCGAGAGCCCGCACAGCTTCATCGCCAGCGGCGCCGCCGTCATCAGGAAGTTCATCAAGAGGTAGGAGACGACCCCGCAGATCACCGCGAGGACGAATCGGGGCTGGCGCACGATCACGCCGAGCGGCCGCCCGCCCGCCTGTTCCGCGGCAGTCGGCATCGGCAGCTTGACGCCGAGCAGGATGAGGGCGGACAGCGCCGCGACCGCCGCCTGGCCGACATAGGTGGCCGCGAAGAGATAGGGCGGCCAGAGGTTCATCGTATGCGTCACCAGTTGCGCGCCGATGACCCCCGCGAAGACGCCGCCCGCCATCACCGCGGACAGGGCACGCGGGCGCCTTGCCGGCGCGGCGCAATCGGTCGCGGCGAAGCGGAAGGACAGGACGACCGCGGCGTAGATGCCGGCACAGAACGTGGCGAAGCAGAACAGCCAGAACGAGGCGACGAGCATGGCGAGGCTCGCCAGCGCGCCGGCGAGGACACCGCTGCCGGTGCCCAGCATGAACACCATGCCGCGGCCATGGCGCTGCGCGATCGCGCCGGCCGGCAGCGTGCAGAGCGCCATGCCGACGACGAAGATCGAGACCGGCATCGTCGCGAGGGCCTTGCTGGGCGCCAGCATGTCGCCGACGACCGCGCCCGTGGCGAAGACGACGGTGGCGTTGGCGCCGGCGAGCGCCTGGCAGACCGCCAGACGCAGCACATTGCTGCGCTCCCGCCGAAGCGAAATCGCCGCCTCGGCGTCCGGAAGAATGGATGTCGTGGTCATGCGGCGACCTGAGTTCTCCAGTGGGCCCGGCGACGCAGCCCGCTTCCCGCTTTTGCGAGCGACGAAGCGGTTGCAGCAAGCGCATCGGCCCTCGCCAGCCATGTCTTCCGCCTATCAGGAATCCCACTGACCTACTTTCGATGCTTTGCCAAAAACTATAGAATATCAGACAAAGCAGGCGCGCCATGAGCTGGTCCATCATCACCACCCCGCCCGATGCCCTGCCGCCGCGACCGATGACAATGCGGGCGCAATCGATTCCGCCCCGGCACCATTTCCCGGACCATGCTCATGACTGGCACCAGCTGGTCTATGCGATCGAGGGCGTGCTGACCGTCTCTACCATCGGGCAGACCTTCATCACCTCGCCGGACCAGGCGGCCTGGCTGCCGACGGGCGTGCCGCATCGCGTCGGATCGCTGCTCGGCGCGGAGTTCCGGAGCCTGTGGATCGCGACCGAGGCGGGAAGCGCCCTGCCACGCGCCCCGACGGTCCTGGCAGTGTCGCCGCTGCTCAAGGCCCTGATCGTCGAAGCGGCGGCGATCGAGGGCCAGGGCGACCCCGACGGCTATGGCGGGCGGGTGGTGACCCTCATACTCGACCAGTTGCGCCGCGCCCCGGCCTTGCCGACAGCCTTGCCCTGGCCGCGCGACGGCCGCCTCGCCGCGCTCTGCGAGGCGCTCTATCTCGATCCGGCCGATGAGCGCAGCGCCGCGGACTGGGCCCGGGAGCTCGGCCTCTCCAGCCGGACCCTGACACGCCGGTTCGAGGCCGAGATCGGCGCGCCGCTGCGATCATGGAAGCGCCGCCTGCGCCTATTCCGGGCAATCGAACTGCTCAGCGGCGGGATGTCGGTGACGCAGACCGCGATGGAACTCGGCTACGGCTCGGCCTCGGCTTTCATCTTCGCTTTCAAGGCGGAGATGGGCGCAAGCCCGCATGCCCATGCCCGCCAGAACAGCCGGCGCGGCAAGCCGGCGATCGATTTTCCGGTGCACCCTGCCCGGGCAATCGCGCATACTCCGCGCGCCCCGGAATCATGATCTCTCGGCAAGGCGACAATGGCGATGGCGATGACCGGCGAGCCGGGCACAGCAGAGCTTTCGGACGCGGTTCCGGCCGGCAGGCCGGGAATCGGCGACAAGCTCTATGATGCCCTGACCAGCGCGATCGTGACGGGAGAGATCGCCCCGGGCGAGAAGCTGAGCGAGCCGGTGATCGCACGCCGCTACGGCGTCAGCCGCGCGCCCGTCCGCGAGGCGATCCGCCGCCTGCAGGAGCGCGGGCTGGTCAGCTACGTCACCAACCAGGGCGCGCGCGTCGCCCAGCCGAGCGCCGACGAATTCCTGGCGCTGCTCGACGTACGCGAGGCGACCGAGGGCATGGCGGCGCGGCTGGCGGCGGAGAGCATGAGCGACGCGGAGATCGCGGCGCTCGAGGCGCTGGTCCAGGGCCATCGCGGCGAGATCGAGCGCAACCCGACGGGCGCCTATCTGCAGGACGAGCCCGAGGCCGATTTCCATCGCCGGATCGCCAAGGGCAGCGGCAATCCCATCTTGGCGGAGCTGCTCTGCGAGCAGTTCTATCCGCGGCTGCGCCTGTGCCGGCGGCTGCATTCGACCGTACCCGGTCGCGGCCGTGAGGCCTGGCACGAGCATATCCGCATCACCGAGGCGATCAGCCATCGCGACGGCGAACTGGCCGAGATCCTGATGCGCCGCCATATCCGGGCAGCGCGCACCGCGCTGCAGGCCGCGCTCGCCAGCGCCGAAAGCGCCAGGCCCATGGCACGGCGGCGCGGTGGCCGCTCAGCCGGCTGAGGCGGGCTGAGCCTCGGCCTCCTCGGCGCGCCGTCGCCGCCAGGCGAGCAGAGGCGGCACGGTGAGGACCAGCGCCGCGATGGCGAGCAACGAGGCCGAGATCGGCGTGCCGACCAGCACGCTCCAATCGCCCTGGCTGACGGCGAGCGCCCGCCGCAGCTGAATCTCGGCCTGCGGGCCGAGGATCAGGCCGATCAGCGCCGGCGCCACCGGAAAATCGTAGACGCGGGCGACGTAGCCGATCAGGCCGAGCCCACACATCAGGGCAAGGTCGATCCACGAGGTGGAGAGGCCCCAGACGCCGACGAGCGCGAACACGACGATGCCGCCATAGATGTATTGGCGCGGGATCAGCAGCAGCCTGACCCAGATGCCAACCAGCGGCAGGTTGAGGACGAGCAGGATCAGGTTGCCGATATAGAGCGAGGCGATCAGGCCCCAGAGCAGGTCGGGATTGGTGGCGAACAGCAGCGGCCCGGGTTGCAAACCGTAATTCTGGAAGGCGGCTAGCAGGACCGCGGCCGTCGCGGTCGAGGGCAGGCCGAGCGTCAGCAGCGGCACGAGGATGCCGGCGGCGGCGGCGTTGTTGGCGGCCTCAGGCCCGGCGACGCCCTCGATAGCGCCCTGGCCGAACTCCTCGGGATGCGGCGTCAGGCGGCGCTCCAGCGCATAGGAGAGGAAGGTCGGGATCTCCGTGCCGCCAGCCGGCAGCGCTCCGATCGGGAAGCCGATGACGCTGCCGCGCAGCCAGGGTTTCCAGGACCGCGCCCAGTCCTGCCGCGTCATCCAGTAGCCGCCGGAGAGCGGATTGATCGCGGGCGGCGCCGAGGCGTGCCGACTGGCGACATAGAGCGTCTCGCCGATGGCGAAAAGCGAGACCAGCACCACGGTGAAAGAGACGCCGTCGAGCAGTTCGAGCATGCCGAAGACCATGCGCGTCTGGCCGGTCTGGGTGTCGATGCCGATTGTGCCGAGCGCGAGGCCGAAGAACAGGGCGGTAAAGCCACGCAGCAGCGAGCGCCCCATCACCACCGCGACCGAGGTGAAGGAGAGCACCATCAGCGCGAAATAATCCTCGGGGCCGAAGACGAAGGCGAGCTCGGCGATCGCCGGCGCCAGGAAGGTGAGCGCGAGCGTGCCGATCGTACCCGCGACGAAGGAACCGATGGCCGCCGTCGCCAGCGCCGCGGCCCCGCGGCCGCTGCGGGCCATGCGGTTGCCTTCCAGCGCAGTCATCACCGAGCCGCTCTCGCCGGGCGTGTTGAGCAGTATCGAGGTGGTCGATCCCCCATAGAGCGCCCCGTAGAGGATGCCGGCGAACATGATGAAGGCCGAGGCCGGGTTGATCTGCGCCGTCACCGGCATCAGCAAGGCAATGGTCAGGGCCGGGCCGATGCCAGGCAGGACACCGACGGCGGTGCCCAGCGCGCAGCCGACGAACGCCCAGAACAGGTTGATCGGCTGCAGTGCGACGGCAAAGCCGCCGATGAGCTGGTTCAGGATGTCCATCGCCTCACCCGATCAGCGGCAGGAAGCCGCCGAGGCTGATGCCGAGGCGGGAGAAGCCGAGCCAGGCGGCACTGCCGAGCGCAAAGCCGATCACGAGGTCGAGGCCGGTGCGGCGCGAACCGAAGGCATGGGTGACGAGGGCGAAGGCCAGCATCGCCGTCAGTGGGAAGCCGAGCCAGCGCATCGTCAGCAAGGGGACGGCCACCCCTGCCAGCGCCAGCAGGAAGGCAGGGTGGGAGGGCGGCGCCTCCGCCTCGTCCGCGACGGCGGCGAACTCCCCGCGCAGCGCCTGAAGGATCAGGAGGATGCCCAGCACGGTCAGGCCGAGGCCGACGGCAAGCACGATCGCCGCCGGACCGAGACCGATATAGTTGGTCGTAGAGGAAATGCTCCGCGCGCCGTTGAGCCAGAGCGCGCCCATGATGGCCAGGGCGAGTCCCATCCACCAGGGCTTGGACCGGCGATCCCGCTGCTCTGCTTGTCGTTTGCCTGTCATGATCGCCCGCTCCCCGGAGTCGATTGGACGCGGCGCGTGGCCACTATTTGAGGATGCCGACCTCCTTGAGCGCGCTCGTCCAGTTCGCCTCCTCCTCCTTGAGGAAGGCGTTGAACTTGTCGCCGGGGAGATAGGCGTCCTCCCAGCCCTGTGTCTTCAGGGTCTCCTTCCAGGCTGGCGTCTCGTGCAGCTTGGCGAAGCGTTCGAGCCAGAGCTTCTTGGCCCCCTCGCTCATGCCGGGCGGGCCGACGAAGCCGCGCCAGTTGCCGATCTCGACCGGGATGCCGGATTCCTTCAGCGTCGGCGCATTGATGCCGTCGACGCGGGACGGGCCGGAAACGGCGATGATCCTGATGCGCCCGGATTCGGCGAACTGCCGGAACTCGGAGGCGCCCGAAATCGCCGCCTTGATCTTGCCGCCGCCGAGCGCTGCCAGGATCTCGCCGCCCGAGAAGGACACGAAGTTGATCTTGGCGACCGGCGCGCCAGCGTGCTTGGCGAGCAGCGCCAGCATGACATGGTCGGCGCCGCCGGCCGAGCCGCCGCCGACCGAGAGCGCGCTCGGATCGGCCTTGAGCGCCGCGATGAAGTCCTGCGGCGTCTTGATCGGCGAGTTCGCGGGAACGGCGATCGCGTTGTATTCGTTGGTCAGCCGGAGCAAGGGCGTCGTATCGGCCAGCGAGACCGGCGTCTTGTTGGTGATGACGCCGCCGACCATGATCACGCCGGTCACCAGCAGGGCGTTGTCGTCGCCCTTCGCCGTGCGGACGAACTCGGCGAGGCCGATCGTGCCGGCCGCGCCCCCCTTGTTGGTGAACGAGGCGCCGTCCGTGAAGATCTTGCTCTGGGCGAAGGCCGCCATGGTGTGGCGCCCGGCACCATCCCAGCCACCGCCGGGGTTGGCGGGGATCATCACCTTTGCCGGATCGGCGAAGGCCGTCACCGCGCCGAGCCCGAGCACCAGCGCGCCGGCCATCGTCAAACGCTTCAGCATCGTTTTCTCCTCCCGTTGTTCGTTACGCCGCCTTGTCCGGTCGGTCGTCTCGTGCCGCATCCTGCGCGGCGGCCGTCCTCATGACGTCTCGCGCTGCGGCATGCCCTCGGGGATCACAGTCGCGACGATCGAGGCGTCGAGCGCCTCGTAGTCGGCGAGCCCGACGGTCCGGTAGAGCTCGGCGCGCGTCTGCATCTCGTCGACCATGGCGTGGGTGCCGCCGTCGCGGGCGAGCGCGGCATAGAGCCGCTGCTGCGCCTTGTTGGCGACGCGAAGCGAGGAGACCGGCCAGATCACCATGCGATAGCCCATCGCCTCGAACTCGTCGGCGGTGAAGAAGGGCGTGCGGCCGAACTCGGTCATGTTGGCGAGCAGCGGCACGCCGGGTACGCGCCTGGCGAATTCGCGGAACATCTCGGCCGTGTTCAGCGCCTCCGGAAAGATCGCGTCGGCGCCGGCTTCGAGATAGAGCTTCGCGCGGGCGACCGCACCGTCGATGCCCTCGCTTGCCGCAGCATCGGTGCGGGCGATCAGATAGAGATGGCGGCGGGCCCTGGCGGCGGCGGCGACCTTGGCTGCCATGTCATGGGCGTCAGCCAGCTTCTTGTCGTTGAGATGGCCGCATTTCTTCGGCAGCAACTGATCCTCGATATGGACCGCGCCGGCGCCGGCCTCCTCGAAGACGCGCACCATGTGCATGACGTTGAGCGCCTCGCCATAGCCGGTATCGCCATCGACCAGCAGCGGCAGGCCGCTGGCGCGGGCGATCTGGCGGATGAAGAAGGCGACCTCGTCGACGGTGATGATGCCGAGATCGGGCAGGCCCATCGACGCCGTCATCGCCGCGCCGGAGAGATAAAGGCCTTCGAAGCCGGCCGCCCTGGCCTGCAGCGCCGCCATGCCGTTATGGGCGCCGGGCAGGCGCAGGATGCCGCCGCGCTCGACCAGCGCGCGGAAGCGCTGGCCGGCCGGCTCGCTGGGCAGTTCGGAGGCGACGAGATAGGGCATGGGCGCTCAGTTGCAGTAGAGGTCGACGTAGTCGTGGACCGGCATCGCCTCGAGCTTCGCCTGGTCGAGCGAGACATCGAGGATCCGGCGCTGGCGCTTCTCGACGAAGCGGCGGGCGAGATTGGTGCGGAACTTCGCCTCGAGCAGCGGAATGCCGTCGGCGCGGCGGCGCTTATGGCCGATCGGGTATTCGACCACGAGTTCTGGCAGCACCGTGCCGTCCTTCAGCGTCACGGTCATGCCATTGGCGATCGAGCGCTTGTCCGGATCGTGATAGTCGCGGGTGAAGGCGGGATCCTCGACGCATTCGATCTTGTCGCGCAGCGCGTCGATGCGCGGATCGGCGGCGACGTCGTCCTCATAGTCGGCGGCGGTGAGCCGGCCGAAGATCAGCGGCACGGCGACCATGTACTGGATGGTATGGTCGCGATCGGCCGGATTATGCAGCGGGCCGCGCTTGTCGATGATGCGGATGCAGGCTTCGTGGGTGCGGATGCGGATCGAGGCGATATCGTCGCTGCTACGGCCCATCTCGCGCAGGCGCTGATGCAGGCTCATCGCCGCCTCGACCGCGGTCTGCGAGTGGAACTCGGCCGGATAGGAGATCTTGAACAGCACGTGCTCCATCACATAGGAGCCGTAGGGGCGCTGGAACTTGAAGCTCTGGCCGCGAAACGAGGCGTCGTAGAAGCCCCAGGTCTTGGCGGTGAGCACCGACGGGTAGCCCATCTCGCCGGTCTGGGCGATCAAGGCGAGCTTCACCGCCCGGCTGGTCGCATCGCCGGCCGCCCAGCTCTTGCGCGAGCCGGCATTCGGCGCGTGGCGATAGGTCCGGAGCGCCTGGCCGTCGACGAAGGCGAGCGACAGCGCATTGACGATCTCGTCGCGATCGAGCCCCAGCATCCCGGCCACGACGGCGGTCGAGGCGACCTTGACCAGGATGACATGGTCGATGCCGACCTTGTTGAAGGCGTTCTCCAGCGCCAGGCAGCCCTGGATTTCGTGCGCCTTGATCATCGCGGTCAGCACGTCGCGCATGGTCAGGGCAGGACGGCGGGCCGCGACCGCGGTCCGTGACAGCCAGTCGGCCACGGCGAGGATGCCGCCGAGATTGTCGGACGGGTGGCCCCATTCGGCGGCCAGCCAGCAATCGTTGAAATCGAGCCAGCGGATCATCGTTCCGATATTGAAGGCGGCCTGGACCGGATCGAGCTGGTAGGGCGTGCCGGGCACCCGCGCTCCGTTCGGCACGACGGTACCGGGCACGACCGGGCCGAGCAGCTTGGTGCAGGCGGGATAGTCGAGCGCCTCCAGCCCGCAGCCGAGCGTGTCGATCAGGCAATTGCGGGCCGTCTCATAGGCGAGCGCGCTGTCGACACGATAGCCCAGCACATAGTCGGCGATGTCGACGAGGACGCCGTCCGGAGCCGGCCGTTCGTTGTTGCTGCCGCTCGCCATGGCCCGATCGTCCCCTCGCATCGCAGCGGTCGCTTCGCATCGGCCGCCTATTGTCGACATAAATTGCAAACATAAGCTAAGAATGCAAGTTCGCCACGCTATTCAATCCCTAAATTGTCGACAATAATATCCAAGCGAGACAGACGCCTTCCGCCGCAGCCGGGCTGAAGCCGCGCTGGCGAGGCGTGACAGGTCGAAGAGGGGTGACCGGCCGGGGACAGGGAAAAGCGCGCATGGGCCCACGCGGCCAGGTATCGCGGCCGGCACTGATCTGCCCGCATCTGGACGGGTCGCCGTCTCCTGCGCGCTGCGGCTGGAGCCTCAGCCCTTCCGCGCCGTCAGCACGAACATCGGCACGTCGCCAGGATAGGGCGAGGCCGGAAACAGATGCTGCCAGCTCCGCGCCGGACCGAAGCCGGCTTCGGCCAACATCATCCGGGCTTCCTCCTCCGTCAGCCCGTCATGGCGCGGCAGGCTGTTGGCGAGGATCTCAGGATAGGTCGAGCGGTACTGGGCCGCGACCGACCAGAGGCCGTCCGAGACCAGCAACACCCCACCGGGACGCAGAATGGCATGAGCCCTGCGCAGCGCCGCCATCGGCTCGGGCAAGGTCCAGAGCACGTTCCGCAGGGTCACGATGTCGGCGGAACCAGGAGCGAACGAGGCCTCTTCGATTAGGGCATGCTCGAAGGTGATATCGAGCCCGGAAGCTGCGGCCGCCTGCCGGGCTGCCGCGAGCATGCCCTCCGAACCGTCGCAGGCCCGCACGCGATGCCCCAGCGAGGCGGCGATCAGCGCACAGGCACCGGTGCCAGTGCCGAGATCGACGACATCCTTCGCCTCCTCCCCTTCGAAGGCAGCAGCGAGGACGTCGCGCCAGAGCGAAGCCTGCGCGACATGGGACGCGACGCCGTCGAAGGCCGGCGCGCGCCGGGTCCAGTAGTCGGAAACCTGGGTCTGCGCTTCAGCCGCCTTCATGGCTACCTCCGTTCGGTCTCGATCAGATATTCGATGTGCCGGCGCCCCGACGCCCCCTCACGGATCGACACAGCCACGCCGAAGATGCGCTGGATCGCCTCTGCGGTCAGGACCTCGTCCGGCGCCCCCGCCGCCTGCAGCCGCCCCTCATGCAGCAATGCGATCTCGTCGCAGAACATCGCCGCGAGGTTGAGGTCGTGCAGCGCCATGATGCAGGTGATGCCGAGCCGGCGGACCAGGCCGAGGATCGAGAGCTGATGCTGGATGTCGAGATGGTTGGTCGGCTCGTCCAGGATCAGCTCGCTCGGCTCCTGCGCCAACGCGCGGGCGATATGGACGCGCTGGCGCTCACCGCCCGAAAGCGTGTGCCAGAACTGGTCGTGCCGCTCGGCGAGCCCGACCCGCGCCAGCGCTTCGTTCACTGCCGCCTCGTCGGTGCCGTTCCAGGAGGCGAGTGCGGCGCGATGCGGTGTGCGGCCGAGGCGGACGACATCGCAGACCGAGAGCTGGATCTCGGTGGTCGCCTGCTGCTCGACGAAGGCGAGGCGACGGGCAAGCTCGCGCCGCGGCACGCCGGCGATGTCGCGCTCGTCGAGCGTGACGACGCCGCTCGCGACGTTGCGCAGGCGGCAGAGCAGCCGTAGCAGGCTCGACTTGCCCGAGCCGTTCGGTCCGATCAGCCCGAGCACACGGCCGGGAGCCGCCTGCAGCGTCACCCCGTCGACGATCATCTTGCCGGCAGCGCCCCAGCGCACCTCACGGGTCGCGAGCGTCATGCCGGACGCCTCGCGCGATAGAGGATGAGCGCAAACACCGGCGCGCCGAACAGCGCTGTCACCACCCCGATCGGCAGGATCTGCTGCGGGATCAGCACGCGCGAGAGGATGTCGGCGAGGATCATGAAGATCGCGCCGACGACGAGGCAGGCCGGCAGCAGGCGGGCATGGCCGGAGCCAACTAGGAATCGGGCGGCATGGGGGATGATCAAGCCGACGAAGCCGACCGTGCCGACGATCGAGACCATCACTGCCGTCATCACGGCGGTGGTGGCGAAGAGCACGACCTTGACCCGCGTGACGGCGACGCCGAGCGAGGCAGCGGCATCGACGCCGAAGGCGAAGGCGTCGAGCGCCTTGGCGTGCAGCATGCAGATGCCGAAGCCGATGAAGGCGACCGGCGCGGCGATCCAGAGATCGGGCCAGCGCACGCCGCCGAAATTGCCGAGCAGCCAGAACATCACGCCGCGCGCCTGCTCGGCGCTGGCCATCGTCGTGACGATCGTCGCGGTCGCCGCGTTGAAGAGCTGCGAGGTCGCGACGCCGGCGAGGATGACGCGATCGCTCGCCCCGCCCGCCCCTGTCGCCAGCAGCGCGACCACGGCAAGCGCGGCGCATGAGCCGATGAAGGCTCCGGCGGAAACCGTCAGCGCCGTGCCGCCAATGCCGACGCCGAGGATCAGCACCGCGACGGCGCCGGTCGAGGCGCCGGCGGAGATGCCGAGGACATAAGGCTCCGCCAGCGGGTTGCGCAGCAGCGCCTGCAGGATCGCGCCGGAAAGCGCGAGCGCGCCGCCGCACAGGCCTGCCATTAGCGCCCGGCTCAGGCGGTAATCGAAGATCACGCCCTGCTGGATCGCGCTGACCGGAAAATCGAGATCGAAGAGCCCGTTGCCAAGCGCTCGCAGCGCCACATCGAACGGAATGCGCATCTCGCCGATCGTTACCGCCAGCGCCACCGAGACCGTGAGCGCGACGATGGAGGCCAGCGCGATGGCGATCCGCGCCGGCCAGTTCGGGCCGTGAGCAGCGTGGCTCAAGGAGACAGGCCGAAGCCGGAGATCGCCTTGGCCAGCGTCTCGATGCCGTCGACCGTGTCGAGCCCGGCGCGAGTGGCGCCGACATCCAGGATGACGATGCGGTTGTTCCTGACCGCGTCGAGCTTGCTGGCGACGGGATCGGTCTTGAGGAAGTCGAGCTTCTTCTCGATGTCATCGGCGGGAAAGCGGCGGCGATCCATCTTCACCGTGACGATCACCGCGGGATTGGCTGCGGCGATGCTCTCCCAGCCGACCAGCGGCCATTCCTCATTGGTGGTGATGATGTTGCGGGCGCCGAGCTTCGACAGGATGTAGGCGGGCACGCCGTTCTTGCCGGCCATGAAGCCGTCGCCCTTGATGTCCTTGCTGGAGAACCAGACCACGACCGGGACGTCCCGGGCCTTGACGTTCGCCACCGCCGCGACCGCCTTGTCCTCGCGCGCCTTGAGCTGGGCGACGAGCGCCTCGGCCCGGTCGGAGACGTCGAAGATCTGCCCGAACTCGCGGATGTTGCGATAGACCAGCTCCATCGTGAACATCTGGGTGCGCACACCATCGCCAGCGCCGGAATTGTCCTTGCCGACGCAGTCGGTCGGCGAAACATAGGTCGGGACCTTGACCTTGGCGAACTGATCGCGCTTGCCGACGATACCGTTGGGCCCGACATGCCATTCGAACATCGCCGTGACGAGGTCGGGCTCCTGGGCGAGCACCGCCTCGAAGCTCGGATCATTGTCGGCGAGGCGCTTCACCTTGGTATTCACCGCCTCATAGGACTTGGCGACCGGCGAGAACCAGACCGCGGTGCCGACGACGCGATCGCCCAGACCAAGCGCGTAGAGGATTTCGGTCTGGGTCTGGCCGATCGCGACGACGCGCTTGGGTGGGCCGGCGAAGGTCACGCTCTCCCGGCAATTCTCCAGGGTCAGCGGATACTGCGTCGGCGCGGCGGAGGCCTCCCCTGCTAACAGAGCGCCGAGGAGCGCCGCGGCGGCCCCTTGCAGCAGGCGGGTGGCATTCCGAGTAGCCGGCACGGCGGAAACCTCAAATGTAACAATGTTGCATTTCTGATAGAAGTGACGGCGCACGGCCGTCAAGCTCCCCGCGAGGGCGCGGGCGGTCTTCGTGAACATGGGTCTCATCGCTCCCCGAGATGGCGGGCGGGGAGCTGCGCAGGAGCGTGGATGGATGGAAGGTCGCGGGACCGCCATCGACACACAGCTCCGGAACACCCCGTCCGAAAGACGTCTTCGACGACCGGGGCAGGTCTCCTGGCTCGCGGGTCAGCGCCGCTTCCGCCCGGCCTTCCCGGCGCCGTCGGCGCCAGTGGACGATGGGCGGAGAGCTCGCCGCTTACAGTTGCGGGGGCAGCCTCGGCTTCGGCGGAATACGCCTCACCGAATTCCCTCTTAGCTCCGGAGCAATCCGGAGAACCTCGATCGCGGCCACCCTATAAGGCCGTGCCGCACCGTCAAGCCCGCCCGCAGCCGACGGCGATGGCCACAGCCTCCGGGCTTGCTAAGGTAAGGCCGGGCCAAGGGGTGGGGCATGCAAAGCGAATACCGGGTCGCCATCGTCGTGCTGCCGAACTTCACCCTGCTGGCCTTGTCCAGTGTCGTCGACACGCTCCGGCTAGCGAACCGGGCGCTCGGGCGCGAGGCCTACGCCTGGAACGTCTACGGCCTGCAGGACACCGTGGTGGCCTCGAGCCATGTCGGCATCGTTCCCGACAGCCTGCTGACGGGCGTGCATGACGACGAAGTCGATATCGCCATCGTCTGCGGCGGGATCGGCGGTCATCTCTACAATGAGCGCCATTTGCGCGCCTGGTTGCGGGATCTCGACAGCCGCGGCGCCATCATCGGCGCGATCTCGACCGGCATCTGGCAGGTGGCCCGTGCCGGCCTGCTCGACAGCTATCGCTGCGCCGTCCACTGGGACGACCTGCCGTCCTTCTCCGCGACCTTCCCTCTGGTGGAGGTGCGCCCCGAGATCTTCGTGCATGACCGGCGCCGGCTCACCTGCTCGGGCGGCGTCGCGGTCATCGACATGATCCTCTATCTCGTCGCGGTGCAATTCGGCATCGCCCAGGCCGACAGCGTCGCGGACCTCTTGATCCATGCCCGGATCCGCTCCTCCGACGAGAAGCAGCGCGGCACCGCCGGCAGCCCGCAGGCGACGCCGCGGACCGTCCGCAGGGCAGTGACCCTGATGGAGCGCAATATCGAGGCGACGCTCCCGATCACGGCCATCGCCCGCGAGATCGGCTGCTCGACCCGCCAGCTCGAACGCCTTTTCACCGAGGCGTTCGGCATGTCGCCCAAGCGCTATTACGATGGCGTGCGCCTGCGCCACGCGCGCAAGCTCCTGGTCGAAACCGACGTCCCGCTCTCGGACGTGGCAGTGCAATGCGGCTACCCATCCCAGGCGCAGTTCGCGACGCGGTTCCGGACCGCCTTCGGCAAGCCGCCGCTACGCTACCGCCTCCATGCCCACCGTTGAGACGCCGGCGCCGTCAAGCGATGCTGCAACGCCGCGAAAGCTCTGTCGCCTATCGAGAAAAGATGTCGCTTTCTTGAAAGTCATAGCTGCCACCGTTCCATAGCCTCCTTTCAAACGCTGCCCGTCGAGAGGGCGCCGGGAGAATTCCAGAATGGCCCGCCTGGATGAGCGGTCGACGGCCGGCAAGCCGTTGCCCGTCCGTGAGCATGCACGCCTACTGGTCATCGGAGCTGGCCCGGCCGGCCTGTCGGCAGCGCTCGAAGCCGCCCGGCGCGGCGTCGCGGTCGTGCTGGTCGACGAGCATCCGGTCGATCATGCGCTCATGGGCCTGGACGTGCCCTTCCATTTCGGCCAGCGCATGGGCGGGGCAGTCCGCAACAAGTCTCGGATGATCGAGACCATCGCCGCAGCGGATGAGCGGATCGCGGAAGCCTTCGAGGCGGGCGTCGACGTCCGGCTCGGCATTTCCGTCTGGGGCCTGTTCTCGCCGCGCCCGGGCCTGCGCTGGCTGCGCGGCCACGTCGCCGGCCTCAGCGACGGCGAGAGCAGCTGGTTCCTCTCCTTCGACGCGGCGATCGTCGCGACCGGACGCCGCGATGTCGGCCTCGCCTTTGCCGGCTGGGAGCTGCCCGGCGTGATGGGCGTGACCGCCGCCAGCACCCTGCTGCAACGCTACGAGGCCTTCGACGGCCGGGCGCTGACGATCCTTGGCTCCGGCGTGGAAGCGACCGGATTCGCCAAGGCGGCCCTCGCTGCCGGACGCGAGATTGTCGCGCTGATCGAGGTGGGAGAGACGCCGCGCGATCCCGCCGGTTGCGCGGAGCTCGCCGAACGGGGCGTGCCCGTGTTGACGCAGACGATGATCGCCCGCGCCATCGGCGGTCATGACGGCGTCGAGAGCGTGCTGGTGCGAAGGCTGGACGGCGATGCTGCGGACGCAAGGGAGGAACTTGCCTGCGATACCGTCGTCCTCGCCACGGGCGCCGCGCCCGTGATCGAGCTGCTCGACGTGGCCGGCGCCGAGATCGGCTTTGTCCCGCATCGCGGCGGCTATGTCCCGCTGCTCGACGCCGACGGCCGGACCTCGGTTGCCGGCCTCTTCGCCGCCGGTGACTGCGCCGGCATCTGGTCCGACAAGACGGTCGATCCCGCCATCGCGGCAGCGGAAGGCGTTCGTTCCGCGAGCGCGGCCTGCGACGAGCTTGCAGGCGGCACCACGACGATGTGGCAGCCTGCACCTGCGGCCGAGCCGAGCCCGGCCGACGAGGATGTCGAGGACGTACGCTCCGCCTGGGTCGCCGCAGCGATGACTGTCGCCGATGCCGGCACGCATCTCTGTCAGTGCGAGGAGGTCAACCTGGCTGACCTGCTCGGCGTCCGCCCGCCACGCTATCTGTCGGGCAAGGACGGCGAGCGCAACTCACATGATCTAGCCGCGCTCGCCGCCGACGGGCAGGTCAGCCAGGACCAGATCAAGCGCCTCACCCGTGCCGGCATGGGTCCTTGCCAGGGCCGCCGCTGTCGTGAGCAGGTCGGCGCGGTGCTGGCCAAGGCCACCGGCACGCCGCTCGCCCGGATGCCGCTGCCGAGCCATCGCGCCCCGGTCCGGCCTTTGCCGCTCTCGGCCTTCGCCGAGGATCACGAGCCCGATCTCCTCGCCCGGAACTGGGAAGGCTGGTTCGGCATCGCCAGCCAATGGGAGCCGTTCTGGACCTTGTCCTCGGATGCAGCCAGCACGGAGGACCGGCCATGACGGCGAGCCATGATCGCAAAGGCGCCGATGTCATCGTCGTCGGCGGCGGCGTGACCGGGCTGAGCACCGCCTGGTGGCTGGCCCGGGCCGGCGTCGACGTGATGGTCATCGAGAAGGGCATCGTCGGCTGGGGCGCCTCGGGCCGCAATGGCGGCGGCGCGACGCATCACCAGAGCCCGCTCTTCGCCGAGGAGCAGCGGCTCTGGCCGCTGATGGACGAGTTGCTGGGCTATCCGACCGAGTACCAGCCCAAGCGCGTCCGCATGGCCCTGAGCGATGCGCAGATGGACGAGTTCAGGATCGGCGTCGATAACACGCGAGGCCAGGGCTTTCCGGCCGAATGGCTCGATGCCGCGCAGGTGCGCGAGATGGTGCCGCTCGCCGGCGACAATGTCCGGGGCGGCGTCTATTACGAGCGCGGCGGCCACGCCAATCCGCAGCGGACCGTGCAGGCCTATGCCTGGGCCTTGCAGGACCTGGGCGGGCGCATCCTGCAGCATACGGCGGCGACCGGCTTCGAGCGGCGCGGCGATAGGATCGTCGCCGTCGAGACCAGCGCCGGCAGCTTTTCCTGCAATACGCTGGTGCTGGCGGCCGGGCCGCAGACCGGCATCCTCACGGCCCTGCTCGACAGCGAGGTGCCGGTGACCCCGGCCCGGGCCGAGATGATCGTCACCGAGCCGCTGCCGCTGATGCCGATCGGCGGCGTCGACGGCAACCATCTCTATGGCCGCCAGACGCTGCGCGGCAACCTCGCCTATGGCGGCGGCCCGCATGAATGGTTGAGGCCAGAGGACGATGGTGTCGCGGCTCGGCCGTCGAGCCCGCTGGCGCGCAATGTCGCCAAGCGCCTTGTCGAACTCTTCCCCAAGGCCGCGCATATCCGCGTCATCCGCAGCTGGGCCGGTGTGATCGAGAACACGCCGGACGGACGGCCGGTGATCGACCGGCTGCCAACCGCCGGCAACGTCATCGCCGCGACCATGTCGAGCGTGGGCTTCGGCCTGTCGCCAGCGACGGGTCGCGCCATCTCGCAGCTCGTGCTCGACGGGCGCTGCGACTTCGCCGACCTGTCGAGCTTCCGCCTGTCGCGCTTCGGCAATCTCAGCCCGGACTGGCGCGAGGAGCGCGGCTGGCTGCCCCCGCAAACGGATGATGACGATGCTCGCGCGGCCTGAACCGATCGCCGACCGCTATTCGGCCTGGCGGCTGCTGACGGAGAGTCTCTCCAGCAATCGCGGCTGGAAGCCGGCCTGGCGCAAGCCGGAGCCGAAACCAGCCTATGACGTCATCATCGTCGGCGGCGGCGGCCATGGTCTGGCGACCGCCCATTACCTCGCCAGCGTGCACGGCATCACCAATGTCGCCGTAGTCGAGAAGGGACCGATCGGCCTCGGCAATGCCGGCCGCAACACCACGATCGTGCGCTCGAACTATGGGCTGCCGAGCAATACGCGCTTCTACGAATGGTCGCTGAAGCTGTGGGAGGGACTGGAGCAGGACCTCAACTACAACGTCATGATGAGCCAGCGCGGCGTGCTCAACCTGTTCCATTCGGACTCGCAGCGCGACGCCACCGCCCGGCGCGGCAACTCGATGCGCCTGCAGGGCGTCGACGCCGAACTGCTCGACCGCGAGCAGGTCAGGGCGATGGCGCCGTTCATCGCGATCGACAATCCGATGTTCCCGATCTTCGGCGGGCTGCTGCAGCGGCGCGGCGGCACGGCCCGGCACGACGCGGTGGTCTGGGGCTTCGCCCGCGCTGCCGACCGCCGCGGCGTCGACATCATCGAGCATTGCGAGGTCACCGGCATCCGCCGCGAAGGCGGGCGCGTCATCGGCGTCGAGACGACGCGCGGCTTCATCGGTGCGAAGAAGGTCGGCGTCGCGGTCGCCGGCAACACCTCGCGGCTGGCAACGATGGCGGGCCTCAAGCTGCCGGTCGAGTCGCATCTGCTGCAGGCCTTCGTCTCCGAGGCGATCAAGCCGATGATCGACAGCGTCGTCACCTTCGGCGCCGGGCATTTCTACATCAGCCAGTCGGACAAGGGCGGGCTCGTCTTCGGCGGCGATCTCGACGGCTACAACTCCTATTCGCAGCGCGGGAACCTGCCGCTGGTCGAGCACCTGATGGGCGCCGCCGTGTCGATGATCCCGTCGATGTCGCGCCTGCGGGTGCTCCGGCAATGGGCCGGGATCATGGACATGACGATGGATTCCTCGCCCTTCATCTGCAAGACGCCGATCGACGGGCTCTATTTCAACGGCGGCTGGTGCTATGGCGGCTTCAAGGCCACGCCCGGCTCGGGCTGGTGCTTCGCCCACACCATCGCCAACGACGCGCCGCACGCCTTCAACGCCGACCTGACGATCGAGCGCTTCCGCGACGGCCGCATGATCGACGAGCGGGGCGCCGGCCCCAATCCCTGGGCGCAGTGAGGCGGCGGCGATGCACCTGATCCCCTGCCCCTATTGCGGCCAGCGCCCCCAGGACGAGTTCCACTATCGCGGCGACGCCACCGTGAAACGTCCGGCGCCGGACGCCGGCGAGCAGGCCTTCTACGACTATGTCTACACGCGGGAGAACCCCCGTGGCTGGCATGACGAGTGGTGGCACCACTATGCCGGCTGCCGGCAGTGGATCAAGGTCCGGCGCAACACGCTGACCCATGCCGTCGCGGCCTCCGCCGGGCCTGCCGACGCGTTGCCGGAGGCGACGCCATGACCTCGCGACGCCTCCCGGCTGGCGGCCTGATCGACCGCAGCAAAACCATCCGCTTCAGCTTCGACGGGCGTGAGCTCTCCGGTCATCCCGGCGACACGCTCGCCTCGGCCTTGCTCGCCAATGGCGTGCGCCTGGTCGGCCGCAGCTTCAAATACCACCGGCCGCGCGGGATCATGACCGCCGGCCCCGACGAGCCGAACGCGCTGGTCGAGCTACGCGAGGGCGCGCGGCGCGAGCCGAACAGCAAGGCGACCGAGATCGAGCTGCATGACGGGCTCGTCAGCCGCAGCCAGAACCGCTGGCCCTCGCTCGCCTTCGACGTGATGGCGCTCAATGCGCTGGCCGGCAAGGCGCTCTCGGCCGGCTTCTACTACAAGACCTTCATGTGGCCCAAGCGCTTCTGGGAGACGCTCTACGAGCCGCTGATCCGCCGGGCCGCCGGCCTCGGCCGCGCCGCGACCGAAGCCGACCCGGACCATTACGAGGCGATGCATGCGCATTGCGACGTGCTGGTGGTCGGTTCGGGCGCCGCGGGCCTGGCGGCGACCCGCGCTGCTGGCGAGGCCGGGGCGCGCGTCATCCTGTGCGAACGCGATGCCCTGGTCGGCGGCGGGCTGCTGATCTGCCCGCAGCACCAGGCCTGGCATGCCGAGATGCTCGCTGCGCTGAAGGCGCTGCCGAACGTCGAGATCCTGCCGCGGACCAATGTCTTCGGCTATTACGACCACAACCTGCTCGGCGGGCTGGAGCAGGTTGCCGACCACCGGCGAGAGCCCGGCGAGCACGAGGTCCGCCAGCGCTACCGGACCTTCCGGGCCAAGCAGGTCGTGCTGGCGGCCGGCGCGAGCGAGCGTCTGATCGCCCTGCCCGGCAATGACCGGCCGGGCGTGATGATGGCCGGTGCCGCCCTGACCTATCTGCGCCGTTTCGGCGTCGCTCCCGGGGAGAACGTCGTCGTCTTCACCAACAACGACAGCGCCTATGAGACCGCCCTCGCCCTGGCGGAGGCCGGCCTCGGACAGGTGACGCTCGCTGACGTCAGGCCGCAGAGCGAGCTCGCCGGCGTGGTCGCGGCGCGCGGTGTCCAGGTCCGGCTCGGCACCGAGGTGGCGGGCTTCGACGGCAAGGTCGCGCTGCTGCGCCCGCGCGGCGGCACGCTCGGCGATCCTGTCGTCGCCGACCTGCTCTGCCTCTCGGGCGGCTGGAACCCGAACGTCCAGCTCGCCAGCCAGTCAGGTGCGAAGACACGATGGGATGCCACGCTGGCGAGCCATGTGCCGGGGGAGCCGGTGCAAGGCGAGCGCTCCGCCGGTGCGGCTCGTGGCCTCTTCGGCATCGGCGCGGCCGCGCATGACGGCGCCGAGGCGGGCGAGGCCGCAGCCACCGCAGCGGGCTTCCAAAGCAAGCCCGGCTTCGCCTTGCCCGAGCTCGGCCGGAGCGAGCAGGCGCTGGCGCCGCTCTGGGAGGTCAAGGCGCCCGGCAAAAGCTTCGTCGACCTGCAACACGACGTCACCGCCGAGGACATCCGCCTGGCCCATCGCGAGGGCTATGCCCATATCGAGCACGCCAAGCGCTATACGACGCATGCCATGGCGACCGACCAGGGCAAGCTCGGCAGCCTGGTCGGCGCGGCGATCCTGGCCGAAGCACGCGGCGAGCCGGTCGAGGCGGTCGGCGTGCCCACCCATCGGCCCTACACCATGCCGGTCGCGGTGGGGGCGCTGGCCGGCCATACCTCGGGCGCACATTTCCAACCGGTCCGACGCACCGCGCTGCACGACTGGCATCTGCGCAACGGCGCGGCGATGCAGCCGACCGGCGCCTGGCTGCGGCCGTTCTACTACCAGAAGCCCGGCGAGACCGGTTGGGCGCCGATCTTCCGCGAGGCGCGGGCGGTGCGCTCGGCCGTCGGCATCTGCGACGTCTCGACCCTCGGCAAGATCGACGTGCAGGGGCCGGACGCCGCGACCTTCCTCGACCGCCTCTACATCAACAGCTTCTCGACGCTCGCGGTCGGCAAATGCCGCTATGGCGTGATGCTGCGCGAGGACGGCATCGTCTTCGACGACGGCACCACCTCGCGGCTCGGCGACGAGCATTTCCTGGTGACGACGACGACCGGGAATGCCGCACCGGTGCTGGAGCACATGGAATTCCACGCCCAGACGGTCTGGCCCGAGCTCGACGTGCAGTTCTGCTCGGTCACCGACCAATGGGCGCAGATCGCGGTCGCCGGTCCGAAGGCGCGCGAGACGCTCGCCGCGGCGGTCGAGGGGCTCGACCTATCGAACGAGGCCTTCCCGTTCATGGGCGTCGGCGAGGGCACGATCGCCGGCGTGCCGGTCCGCCTGTTCCGGATCAGCTTCTCGGGCGAGCTGGCCTATGAGGTCGCGGTGCCGTCCAGCCAGGCCGAGACGGTCTGGGAGGCGATCCTCGCGGAGGGCAAGCCCTTCGGCATCGAACCCTATGGCCTGGAGGCGATGAGCCTGATGCGGGTCGAGAAGGGCCATGCCGCCGGTCCCGAACTGAACGGCCAGACCACCGCGGCCGATCTCGGCATGGGCCGGATGATGAAGAAGGCGGGCGATGTCATCGGCCGTGTCCTCGCCAGTCGCCCTGGTCTCGCCGATCCCGGCCGGCCGCGCCTCGTCGGCGTCCGCCCGGTCGATCCCGCGCAACGCCTGCGCGGCGGCGCCCATATCGTCGGAGAGCCCGGCTCGGGAACGAGCCTCGGCTGGGTCAGCAGCGTCACCCAGTCCATCGAGCACAAGTGCTGGATCGGCCTCGCGCTGGTCGAGAACGGCGAGAGCCTGAAGGGCCAGCGCCTGTTCGCGGTCTCGCCGCTGCACCAGGAAAGCGTCGCGGTGACGATCACCAGCCCGCACCATGTCGATCCGGAGAACGCCCGTGTCCGCGCCTGACCGACGCTCGCGCTTTCCGGCCTCGCAGGCTCGCAAGGGCGGGCGCAGCGGCGATGCACCGCTCGCGATCGTCGAACGGCCGGCGACACTGGTGCAGGTGACCGCGCGCAAGGGTCGGCAGGCCGAACTTGCCGCCGCCATCGGCAAGGCGTTGGCGCTCGAATTGCCCGAGGCCGGCCGCGTCGCGACCGCCGCGGATAAGACCGCCCTCTGGCTCCAGCCCGGCAGCTGGCTGATCGAGGCCCCGGCCGGGCAACGCCGCGTGCTGCCGGCCTCCCTCACGCAAGCCTTGAACGGCATCGCCGCAGTGGTCGACCAGAGCCATGGCCGCTGCATCATCGAGATCTCCGGCGCGGAGGCGCGCGCGGTGCTCGCCCGGCTGTGCCGGCTCGATCTGCACGAGCGGGCCTTCGCGGTGGGCCACAGTGCTGCGACGCTGGTCGGCCATGTCTCCTGCCTGATCCATCGCGCGGACGGCGAAACTACGTGCTTCCGGCTGCTCGTCGGCTCGACCTTTGCGGAGTGGCTGCTCGACGAGATCACAGCGGCTGCCGCCTCCTATGGCTGGAGCTTCAACTCGGCCGGCGAGGCCGCCGCATGATGCTCTCCGACTTCAGCACCGGAACCCCAATGCCATGACGATCCACCGGCCCAACCGCCAGCTCGGCTTCCAGACGCGCTCGATCCATCAGGGCTACGATCCCCTGCTGGAGCGCGGCTCGGTCTCGCCGCCGATCTACATGACCTCGACCTTCGCCTTCCCGAACGTGGCCGCCGCCGATGCGGTCGTCGCGGACGAGGTCGAGGGCTTTCTCTACGGGCGCGAGCACAATCCGACGCAGGCGCTGCTGGAGCAGCGCGTCGCCTCGCTGGAAGGCGCGGAGGCCGGCGTCGCCGCCGCCTCCGGCATGGCTGCGATCAGCTCGCTCTTCTTCTCGCTGCTCTCGCCCGGCGACGAAATCATCGTCCACGAGACGCTCTACAACAACACCACGGCGCTGACCGGCGAGGGCCTGCCGCGCTTCGGCATCAAGGTCGTCAAGGTCGATCTATCGGAGCCGGCCAACCTGACCGCCGCGGTGACGGAGAAGACCCGGCTCGTCTATTTCGAGACGCCGATCAATCCGACCGGCGAAGTGCTCGACATCGCCGCGATCGCCACGCTCGCGCATCAGGCGGGCCTGCGCGTCGTGGTCGACTCGACCTTCGCCTCGCCGGCCCTGCAGCGGCCGCTGGAACACGGCGCCGACATCGTCGTGCATTCGCTGACCAAATACATCAACGGCCATGGCGACCTGCTCGGCGGCATCGTGCTCGGCGATGCGGAGACGATGCACAAGGTGCGCGGCCTCGGCCTGCGCTATCTCACCGGTGCGACGCTCTCGCCGATGGCCTGCTTCCTGGTGCTGCGCGGGCTGAAGACACTGAAGGTCAGGATGCGCCAGCACAGCGAGAACGCGCTCGCTGTGGCGCAGATGCTCGACGCGCACCCGGCGGTCAGGGTCGTGCGCTATCCCTTCCTGGGGAGCTATCCGCGCAACGCCATCGCCCGCAAGCAGATGGCCGGCGGCAGCGGCATGATGTCGTTCGAGCTGCATGCGGGATACGACGGCGCCATGGCGATGATGGACAAGCTCAAGCTGATCGCCCGCGCCGTCAGCCTCGGCGACGTCGAATCCCTGATCATGCATCCCGGCGGCCTGCTGCAGGCGCGCCGCAAGGTCTATCCCGACGCCAGGCTCGGCACCGGCGTGACCATGGACCTGATGCGCCTGTCGATCGGCCTGGAAGACGCCGAGGACCTGATCGACGACCTCAAACAGGCACTCGACGGAGGCTGATGCGATGAGCGGAGACGTCCTGAGCTATGCGTTCTGGCGGATCATCCACTCGATCCCGCTCGTCATCGGCGTCTCCATCATCGGCTTCGGCATCATGCACCTGGCGCCGGGCGGGCCGCTGGCGGTCTACACGCTGAACCCGACCATCACCGTCACCGACATCGAGCGCATCAAAGTCGCGCTCGGCCTCGATCAGCCCATCCATGTCCAGTACCTGACCTGGGCCAAGGCAATGCTGACCGGGACCTGGGGCTTCACCTTCTTCGGGGGGCGGCCGGTGCTGGAGGTGATCGTCGAGCGCCTGCCGGCGACGATGGTCCTGATGGGCACCTCGATGGCGCTCGCCATGCTGATCGGCACGGCGATCGGCATGCTCGGCGCGATCCGGCGCCATTCGATCTTCGACTATCTCGCCACAACCGGCGCGATGCTGGCCCTGTCCTTTCCGACCTTCTGGTTCGGTCTGATGGCGATCTGGATCTTCGCGATCCAGCTCGGCTGGCTGCCCTCCGGAGGCATGTACGAGCTCGGCGAGGAGGGCAATCCCTGGGACCTGCTGCGCCATCTCGTCCTGCCGACGATGGTGCTGACCCTCGTTCTGGTCGCGACCTGGAGCCGCTATGCCCGCTCCAGCTTCCTCGACGTGATCCAGCAGGACTATATCCGCACCGCCCGCTCGAAGGGCTTAAGCACTCGCGCCGTGCTGTTCGGCCACGCCTTCCGCAATGCGGTGATCCCGCTGGTCGCCCTGTTCGGCGTGCAGCTGCCGACGCTCTTCTCGGGCGCGCTCGTCGCCGAGACGATCTTCAGCTGGCCCGGCATGGGGCGCCTCTTCGTCGATGCGCTCAACATGAAGGAATACCCGATCCTGATGGGGATGATCATGTTCACGGCGCTCTTCGTCGTGGTCGGCAACCTGATCGCGGACATCGCCATCGCGCTGATCGATCCGCGCGTGAAGCTGGGGTGAGGGCATGGCCATGACCGACATCCCAGCCTCCACCTCCGTATCCGCCGCTGCGCCGAGCCGCTCCTACGGTCAGATGATCGTGCGGCGCTTCATGAGCCATCGCATGGCGGTCGCCGGCGCGGTGCTGGTGGTGCTGCTCTGCTCGTCGGCCCTGTTCGCGCAGTTCGTCGCGCCGCACGACCCGACGACGATCGACACGGCCAAGCGCTTCCTGCCGCCCCTCGCCTCCTGGACTTATCCGCTCGGCACCGACGATCTCGGCCGCGATACGCTGAGCAGGCTGCTCTATGGCGGCCAGGTCTCGCTGATGGTCGGCATCGTCGCGATGCTGACGACCATGCTGACCGGCACGCTGGTCGGGCTCGCCGCCGGCTACTATGGCGGCATCGTCGACAACCTCTTGATGCGCTTCGTCGACACGCTTTTGTGCTTCCCGCAGGTCTTCCTGCTGCTGGTCGTCGCGGCCTTCGTGCCGCCGACCATCCTGTCGATCTCGCTGATCATCGGCCTGACCTCCTGGATGGAGGTCTCGCGCATCGTGCGGGCCCAGGTCTCGACGCTGAAGGAGATGGACTTCGTCCAGGCCTCGCGCGGCTTCGGCGCCTCGAACTGGCGGATCATGCTGGTCGAACTCTTGCCGAACATCGCCGCGCCCGTGCTGGTCGCGGCGACGCTCAAGGTCGCGACCGCGGTGCTGATGGAATCCTATATCAGCTTCCTCGGCTACGGCGTGCAGCCGCCAATGGCGAGCTGGGGCAACATGCTGACCAATGCCCAGGGCTATTTCGACACCGTGCCCTTCCTGGCGATCCTGCCGGGCATCCTGATCACCTTCACCGTGATGGGCTTCAACTTCCTGGGCGACGGCCTGCGGGACGCCGTCGACGCCAGGCTGAAGATCGATCCGTAGTCCAAAGCCAACAACCAAGAGGGGAGACCAGCATGTCCACGACATCGTCACCGACCCGGCGCTCGCTGCTCAAGACCGCTGCGGCATCGAGCCTGATCCTGCCGACCGGCGCGATCTTCAGCCCGGCGATCGCCCAGCGCCGCGACCGCATCATCCTCGGCACCACCCAGGAACCGGTGCAGTTCAACCCGCTCCTTTACGTCAATGCCGGCGCCGAGAATATTCCCGAAGCCTGCCTGTTCGATGCGCTCTGGGACGTCAACGAGAAGGGCGAGTTCATCGCGAACCTCGCGGCGCGCATCCCGACCCGCGAGAACGGCGACATCTCCGCCGACGGCAAGACCTGGCGCATCAACCTGAAGCGCGACGTGAAATGGAGCGACGGCCAGCCCTTCACCGCCCGCGACGTCGAGTTCACCTACCAGACCATCGTCAATCCCAAGGTCGCGGTGCGCTCGCGCAGCGGCTTCGACCTGATCGAGAGCTTCAAGCGGGTCGACGACCACACCGTCGAGATCGCGCTGTCGCGCCCCTTCGTGCCCTTCATGTGGGCCTGGCAGAACATGCACATCGTGCCGCACCACCTGCTCTCCAAGGAGGAGAACATCAACACCTCGGGCTTCAACGCCCAGCCGGTCGGCACCGGTCCCTATCTCTTGAAGTCGCGCACGGCCGGCAGCCACATGGTCTACGAGGCCAACCCGAACTATCATCGCGGCGCCGCCAAGATCAAACAGTTCATCCATAAGTTCGTGCCCGACCAGCTCGTGGCCTATGGCCAAGCGAGGACGGGCGAGATCGACTATCTCGGCGTCTCCGGCGTGCCCTTCGACCGCTGGGGCGAGGCGGCCAAGCTGCCGGACCGGACCTTCTTCCCGCTCGCGCAGCCCTGGGTGCAGTTCGTCTACTTCAATTGCGGCAAGCCGCAGTTCAAGGACCCGAAGGTGCGGCGCGCGCTCTACATCGCGCTCGAAATGCAGAAGACGATCGATGACGTCTTCTTCGGCGCCTACAAGCGCACGCTCTCCTACCTGCACACCAGCCACTGGGCCTACAACCACGACCTCAAGGACACCGGCCCCAATCCGCAGCTCGCGGCCAAGATGCTCGACGAGGCCGGCTGGAAGGTCGGCGCCGACGGCGTCCGCGAGAAGGACGGCGTCAAGATGAAGTTCTCGATGTCGACGACGGCCGGTTTCCCGGCGCGCCAGGCGACGCAGGCGATCTTCCAGCAGAACTGGAAGGCGATCGGCGTCGAGATGGAGATCAAGAACATGCCGGCCTCGGTGGTCTGGGGCGAGTACACCACCAAGTCGCAGTTCGACACGCTGCTGGTCTCCTGGGAGCCGACCGTCGGCATGGACCCCGACTACACCGCAAGGGCCCATTCCAAGATGATCCCGGTGAAGACCGGCAGCGGCTCGAACTACACCCAGTACGAGAACGCCGAGGTCGACCGGCTGCTCGAGGACGGCGTGAAGCAGACCGACCAGGCCGAACGCAAGAAGACCTATGCCCGCATCCAGGAGATCCTGCTGGAGGAGGTGCCGTTCGGTCCGCAGGGCGGTGTCTTCCAGGGCCAGATCGCCCACAAGTCGCTGCAGGGCATCAAGCCCAACCAGTATGTCGTCGACGCTGCCTGGAACGTCCACGAATGGTCGTGGGGCTGATGCGCTGACCAGGGCCCGGAGGCGGACGCGGCGACGCGCTCCCGATTCCGGGCCTCAGGCGAGCCAGGCGGGAAGCCTTGCAGGAGCGGCCCCCGTCAGGGCCGCCTCGACGCAATCGTCGAGCGTCCCCAACCTCACGACACAGCCGGAAAGCCCCGGCCCGTAATGGGCGTATTTGCCGGAATTGGTCAGGACGACCTTGGCCTGCTCCGGAAAGACCGGGCGGGTGATCGAGCACCAGCAGAGATCGGGGATGAGCGCGACGCCGCTTCGACGGAGTTTTCCCAGCGTGCCGTCAGCCTGCGCCGCAGCGATCACATCCCGGCCTGCCGTTATGATGACGGAGAGGCTCGCCGTGACGGGACGGCCGTCGAGCCGCTCGGCGAACGCCCGGCATTCGCCGAGCGAGGCGTGCGGACTGCCGATGGCGACGAGATCGACGCCGGCCGGTCCATCGCCCAGCTTGCGCCAGCCAGCGACAAGGTCTTCGCGGGTGACGACGACTTCGTCCTCCGGGCTGCCGCCGAGGCTATCCGCCTCAGGCGTGATCCCCTCGATATGCAGCATCGCCGCGGCCGAGGTCGTGCCGAAGGCGGCGCAGAGCGCCTTGAGATCGTCCTGGGTCGGCCGGGTGTTCGTCAGGCCCTTGATCAACGGAATCCGGTCGGGCGAGGCCAGGCCCGTTAGATAGCCGATCAGCGGCCAGGCGGAGGAGTCGATACCGTCCGGCACCTCCACCCGGACCGCTCGCCTCGCCCGCCGCCCCTCGTCGAGAAAGGGGCCAGCGAGCGGCGCGCGGCCGGTGACGGCGATGCAGAAATCGAGGAAGTCCGGGTGCTTGGCAGTGCGAGCACCGAGCACGGAATTGGCGAAGATCACCGCATTCGATTCCGACCAGCCGATCGGCTCGCCGAAGCGCGGCGGCTCCGGGAGCGTGTAGGGCGCGCAGGTGAAGCTCGCCTGGCAGCCCATGCGGACATAGGTCTCGGCAAGGCGCGCCGCCGGCTCGCCGAATTCTGGCGCGACGCCCTGGCGGCGCCAGTTCACGTGATCGACGGAGATCGCGTTCATCGTCGTCGGAGTGCGGGCGCGCGCGCCGAACTCTTCCATCTTTTCGGCGAAGACCAGATTGGCCGGTCCGGCATAGATGCAGCCATCGACATGCGCCCGGGTCACGTCGATGAGCGCCCGCGCGCCCTGCTGGCTCGCCATGGCGACGAGGATGCGCATGGCCTGCTGCGCGGCGACCCCGTCGCGTCCAGCGAGCATGCGGCGATCCGCAGCCGTCAGAGCCAACTCCTCATGCGCTGCCGCAGCGAGAGCGATCCGCATGCGCCCGCCATCGGCCACTATGCCGTCCGGCGTGATCGTCGCTTCCTTCGCGGACGACAAGGCTGCGAAGGCCCCCTCCGACAGGCGGATCACCGGGATGCGGCGACCGAACATCTCGGAGGCGACGATCGCCCCGAGCGTCAACGTATCCTCGGGGCCGGAAAAGACCAAAGCGGCGGGATTTCGGCCCGAGAGGGCAAGCTCCAGTAGCACGCCGGAGCCGGAGCAGGAGCCGCGGCTGGTCGGCATCAGCACGATCGCGCCGGCGAGCGAGGCACCGTGCAAGGGATGATGCACATCGATCACCATCCCGGAAGACGGATCGACGCCGCCCCAGAAGCTCAGGGGCTCGCCGAGGACCACGATCGGCCCGGCGGCATCCCCCACTGCGACGATGATGCCGTGGTCCTGTCGCGAGGCGAAGTTCATAGCGCTGATCGACGAAGCCGGATGCGGAACAGGCAGAGTTCAAAGCCCCTCCCCGCGGCAGTGATATCACCGAATGGCAGGCGCGGAAGACTGCGTCCAGGGACAGCCTATAGCTTGAACATCTCCCGCGCCGTCTCATGCGCCCGGATGTAGTCCCAGTCATAGGTGACGCCGAGGCCGGGACCGGTCGGGACCGGGAAGCAGCCATCCTTGTCGACGCCGTCGAGCTGGTCGCTGTAGCCGCAGGCATAGACCGGCGGCACCGCGTTCGGGCAATCGGGGCCGACCAGCGCCAGCTCGTAGAAATTGGTGTTGCGGGTCGCGGCCATGCAGTGGCGATGGGCCGGGCCGCAGGCATGGATCTCGACATCGACGCCGAAGGCCTCGGCGAGATGGGCGATCTTCATCGCGCCGGTGATGCCGAGATCGTATTCCGGATCGGAGCGCAGCGCGTCGGTCCCGCCATTGATCAGGAAATCGGCCTTCGGCTCGAAGCCGCGCAGATATTCGGTCTGCAGGATCGGCGTCTTCAGCATCTCGCGCAGCTTCTTGTGGGCGAAGGCCGAGACGCCGCAATCGCGCATCGGATCCTCGTACCAGAAGTAGTTGCCCTCGTCGCACGCACGCCCGACATAGAGCGCATCAGCGAAGGTCCTGAGCTCGTTGGCGGGGTCGAGCATCAGCGTCATCCGGTCGCCGACCGCCTTGGCGACGTGCAGGACGTTGGCGGCTTCCTCGCGCGCGTCGCCATCATGCCAGCCATGGACCTTGAAGGCGCGGTAGCCGAGCTCGTAGCAGGCCTCGGCGAAGTCAACGAAGGCCTCCTTGCTGTCGAGGCCGCCATTGCGGTCGCCATGATAGGTCGAGGCATAGGTCTTGAGCTTCGTGCGGTAGCCGCCGAGCAGTTGCGAGACCGAGGCGCCGAAGCGCTTGCCGGCGAGGTCCCAGAGCGCGATGTCGATCGGCCCGATGCCCATGCCGTCATGCTGGCGCAGCTCGCGCTTCATGTCGTTCCAGATCTCCTCGCGGTGATCGGGATTGCGGCCGAGGATGTTGGGCGCCAGCGAGAGCGTCTGCGCCATGGTGGCGCGGGTGCCGCCCCAATGCATGACATATTGCCCTTCGGCGCCGTCCTCGCTGCGGATGACGACGGCGAACTTGGTCAGTTGCAGCTCTGAATTCGGCTTGTAGCCGATATTGTAGACGGCGCGGGCGTTATCGGCGGACGGCCCGAGATTCCTGGCCTTGAACGAGAATTCGACGATCTCGACTTCGCTGATCCTGGTCATGAGGGTCCCTTAGAAACCGGCCACACGCGGCAGCCACAGGCTGAGCGCGGGCACATAGGTGATGATGGCGAGAGCGACGATCAGCGCGATCAGGAAGGGCCAGAGCTCGCGGAAGAGCGGCCCGAGTTTTTCACGGGTGATCGCCATGGCGACGAAGCAGAGCACCCCCACCGGCGGCGTCACCTGGCCGATGACGAGGTTGACCAGGAGCACGATGCCGAAATGCACGAGGTCGATCTGCAAGGCGGTCAGCAGCGGCAGGAGGATCGGCACCAGGATGATCATGATGGCGATCGTCTCCATGAACATGCCGGCGATCAGCAAAGCGATGTTCAGGATCAGCAGCACGACCAGCGGGTCGGTCGAGATCGACTTCATGAAGTCGGTGACGAGCTGGGGCGCCTGGTCGACGGCGAGGATCCAGCTGAAGGGCGAGGCTGCCGCGACGATAGCGAGGATGACCGCGGTCTCGCGCGCCGTGCCGACCAGGATCGCCGGCAGGTCGGCGAGGCGGATCGTGCGATAGACCAGCATGCCGACGACGAGAGAGTAGGCGGCGGCGACGCCGGCGATCTCGGTCGCGGTGAACAGCCCGGCGCGGAAGCCGACGATGATCAGCACGGGCATCAGCAGAGCCAGCGAAGCGTATTTGAACTCGGTCCAGAGATTGGCGAGCGAGAAGGCGCCAGCCGGCCGGAAGTCGCGCTTCAGCGCGAGGATGGCGATGGTCGCCATGATGCAGCCGGCCATGACGAGCCCGGGAATGATGCCGGCGACGAACAGGCTGCCCAGCGAGATGTTCGCCTGCCAGGCATAGACCACCATCAGGATCGAGGGCGGAATGATCGGCCCGAGCGTGCCGGCGACGGCCGAGAGCGCCGCGCCGAAGGCGCGCGGATAGCCCATCTTCTCGAGCTGCGGCACGAAGACCCGGGCGGCAGCGGCCGTGTCGGCCACGGAGGAGCCGGAGATGCCTGAGAGGAAGACCTCGCCGACGACGAGCGTATGGGCCGGGCCGCCGCGGATATGGCCGACCAGCGCCTTGGTGAAGCTGAACAGCCGCTCGGAAATGCCGGACGCGTTCATCAGCGAGCCGGCGAGCGTGAACAGCGGGATCGCCAGCAGCGGGAAGGACTGCACGCCGGCGACGATGCGCTGAGCGGCCACGGTGAGCGGGATGCCCTCCATGAAGATCACCAGCAGGGCCGAGCCCGCCATGGCGATCCAGATCGGCGTGCCGACGACGATGAGCAGGGCGAAGGCGCCGAGGAGCAAGGTCACCATGGCCGCTACTCGCGCGTCGTGATATCGGACCAGAGCGCGCCCGCGGGCCCCTCATCCAGCAGGTTGCGCAGGAGATGCAGCAGCGAGAGCACGCTGCCGGCGAAGAGCGGCGCGATCATCCAGCCGGCCGAGATACCGAGCATCGGCGTGATGTTCGGCATCTCGCGCTGGAGATAGCGCCAGGAGAAGAAAGTCAGCGTTCCCAGCACTACTGCCGTTGTCAGGAAAGCGAGGAGGCCGAAAGCGCAGGCGAGCCAGCGCGGTGCGAACATTGCGATCACGTCGATGATGATGTGGGTGCGCGCGTGGAAGGCGCTGGCGATGCCGAGGAAGACCATCCAGGCGAAGAGCAGCAGGATGAGCTCCTCCGACCAGGTCAGCGGATCGCTCAGCACATAGCGGAAGACAACGGCGGCGCAGACCAGCATCACGATGGCAGCGTGGAGGATCGCGAGAGCGGCATCCTCCGCGCGGCTCGACCAGTCGTCGAGCCGCCGGATCAGGGTGAGGCCGGTCATCGTGCCGGACTAGCGCTGGCGCTGCTTGTCGATCGCCGCGAGCACGCGTTCGAGATGGGCCTTGCCCCAGCGCCCCTCCATCGCGGTCGCGACGACCTTGGACTTGGCGGCGAAGGCGTCGCGATCGACGTCCTCGACGATCTTGGAGCGGCCGGACTTGCGGATGTCCTCCAGCATCGAGGCTTCGCGCTTCTGCTGGAGATAGGTGTTCATCGCCGAGGCGCGGGCAGCCTCCGCGAACAGCACCTCGCGATGCTCGGGCTTCAGCCTGGCGAGGCTGTCCTTGTTGATGACGATCATGTTGTTCTGGAGCATGTGCTTGGTCATCGCGACGAAGCCCTGCACCTCGTAGAACTTGCGCGAGAAGATCGTCGGGATCGGGTTCTCCTGCCCGTCGACCGTCTTCTGCTGGAGCGCGGTATAGACCTCGCCGAACGGCACCGGCGTCGGCGCCGCGCCATAGGCCTTGATCGTCTCGACCCAGACCGGGCTTTCCGGCACGCGTATCTTCAGGCCCTGCAGGTCCTCCGGCTTCTTCACGGCGCGGTCGAGCGTCGTCATGTTGCGCCAGCCCCAGTACCAGATGCGGGTCACCGGCACGATGTTGTGCTTGTCGCGCAACTCGTCGAACACGGGATCGAAGGCGTCGGAGCGGATGATCGCTTCGGCCTCGCTCCAATCCTTCCAGAGGAAGGGCGCGCTGGGGATTTCCAGCGCCGGCACCAGCGAGGAGGCTGCCGCCATCGACGGCGCGGACAGGTCGAGCGCGCCCTCCTTGACCTGCTTGAAGAGGTCGACCTCCTTGCCGAGCTGTTCGGCCGGAAAGACCCGGATGGTGACGGCGCCGCCGGTACCCTTGTTCACCCGCTCGGCGAACTCCTGGAAGAGTTCGCCGGCGATCTCGGCGGTGGTGTTGGCGTGGCCGAAGCGCAGGGTCTGCGCCTGCGCCGCGCCGGCGATCAAGCTGCCGGCGATCAAGGCCGCGGCGGCGATGCGTCTCAGGATCATGCGTGTCCTCCCTGGTGTTGAACCGGACCGTTTTCGGCCTCGGGGCGTTGCGGCTATTTGATCAATCGCTCGTAGGATCCTTCGAGATGCAGGCGCATGGCCTGCGCTGCCGCATCGGGATCGCCGGCTTCGAGCGCGTCGACGATGCGCAAATGCTCCCGGTGGGTCAGGCCGACATCCTGCTCGCGGGTCAGGTAGAGCCGCGAGATGTGCAGGTGGAAGCGCAGGTCGTCATAGCTCTTGAGCGCGACCTGGTTGCCGGCGGCCTGCAGGATGAGGCGGTGGAAGCGGTCGTCGCCCTCGGTGAAGCCGCGATGGCTGCGATATTCGCGCGACGGCTCGCCGGCCATCATCGTCGCGACCTCGCCGCGCAGCGCCGCGATGACATCCGGGCCGGGCCTGCGCCTGGCTGCCTCAGCCGCAGCCCAAGGCTCGATCACGCCGCGAAAATTGTAGACGTCCTCGTAATAGCGCCGGTCAGGCAGCGGCGCCGTGGCGAAACCGATGAAGGGCTCGGCCTTGACCAGCCCCTCGGCGACGAGCCGGGCCAGCGCCTCGCGGATCGGCGTCGACGAGACCTGAAGCTCCCGCGCCAGCCCGTCGACATTGAGCTTCTCCCCCGGCGCATAGGCCTGGTCGAGGATACGTTCCTTGATCGCCTCGTAGACCTGATCGCCGAGCACGACCCGTTCGATCTTGCGTGCACCGCTCAATGCTTGGCATCCTGCATCTTGGATCGTGCATGATCCTGGAATGAACGATCGGGCAAGTCAACCCACCGCTCCGCACCACCACTGGTTTCACGGTGTGCCGTCCCAAGCTTCATACCTGGCCGTGGCCTGCCCAGATGTCAGCCGTCGCGCAGCCTATTGCTGCTGCGCCGCCAGGCTCTCGCTGCGTAGAAAGCGGATGAACTCCTCGACCAGGCGGGTGCGCTGGCTGTGCGAAGGGAACAGCACGCCGAAATTATAGGGCACGTCCGGCTCGAAGCGGCGCCAGACGAGCCCCCTGGAGGCGAAGGCATTGGCGGTGAAGCGGTCGGTGACGGTGATACCGACGCCACTGGCCACGAGCTCACAGGCCACGGCGGCGATCGGCGTGTCGACGCGGATATCCGGGACGGAACCGGCATCGTCGAGAGCCTGCTGGAACGGCAGATGCGGGAAGCTATCACGCCCCTTGCCGACGAAGGCCAGTCCGTGCAGGTCGCGCGGCGTGATCACCTCGCGCGCCGCGAGGGGATGATCGGGCAGCATCACGCAGACCCCGATGGCGGGGTCGAACAGCTCGATCTCGACCCCCGGCTTCTCCATCGGCAGCATGGCGAAGCCGATGTCGAACTGGCGGGTCGAGACCCAGGAGGCGATCGTCTCCGAACGCTGGACCTGGAGCGCGGCGGCGACGCCCTGGTGCTCTCTCAGGAAGCGGGCGAGCGCCGCCGGCAGGAACTGGTGGGCCAGCGCCGGCATGCTGACGATCCTGAGCTGCTCGACGCGCCGCTCCTTGATCTGGGCCGCACGCTCGGCGATGCGCTCCAGCCCGACGAAGCTGCGCTCGACCTCGTCATGCAAAGCGAGCGCTTCCGCCGTCGGCCAGCTGCGCCCATCCGCCCGGGTGAAAAGGGCGAAGCCGAGGCGCTCCTGCAATTCCTTCAACAGCCTGGAGATCGAGGGCTGCGACGTCCGCAGCATGCGCGCAGCCTGGGTGAAGCTGCCGACATGCAGCACCGCGTTGAAGGCCTCCCAGTGCTTGTGACCGATCTGCGTCAAATCAAGGCACTCCCTCGCCAGCGCACTGCAATCTCGGTGAGAGCTGCCTCACACCTCATATCAAATCCGGATCGATCGATCCATATTTCGTCAATTGACAGATACCCCTGCGACCGGAACCCTGAGGGCAATCAGGCAAGAAAGAGGGGTCGCCGGCATGAATTCTCCGCGTCACGGAATCTGTTCGCTCGCGCTCGGAATGGCGCTGTCCGCCACGGGCTGGATGGCGTCCGGCGCTCTCGCGCAGGACACCATGTACATCGCCGGCTATGGCGGCTCGTTCGAGCGTCTGATGCGGGATTCGGTGATCCCGTCCTTCGAGAAGGCCAACTCCGTCAAGATCGAATACGTCGCCGGACAGTCGACCGCGACGCTGGCGAAGCTGCAGGCCCAGCGCAGCAAGCAGGAGATCGATATCGCGATCGTCGATGACGGCCCGATGTATCAGGCGGTGCAGTTCGGCTTCTGCGCACCGATCCAGAAGGCGCCGGTGCTGGACGACATCTATCCGATCGCGAAGCTCGCCGACCAGGCCATCGCGTTCGGCATCGGCGTCACCGCGCCGGTCTACAACACCAAGATCTTCAAGGAGAAAGGCCTGCCCGTCCCGACCTCCTGGGGCGATCTCGGCAACAGCGCCTATAAGGGCCAGCTCGCGCTTCTGGGCGCCGCCAGCACGACCGGCTTGCACGGGCTGATCATGGTCGCACGCGCCAAGGGCGGCGGCGAAGCCAATATCGCCCCCGGCTTCAAGGCCTTCAAGGACGAGATTCGGCCGAACATCGTGACCTTCGCTCCCTCGGCGCCGAAGCTGGAGGAGCTGCTGCAGAGCGGCGAGATCGCGATGACGGTGGTCGCGCGCTCGCGCGCCGTCGCACTGAAGAAGGAAGGGCTGCCGCTGCAGGCCGTCGAGCCCGAGGAAGGCGCCGCGGCGCTGATGGTGACGATGTGCCCGGTCGTCGACAGCGACGTGCCGGCGCAGGCGCAGGAATTCATCCAGCACATGCTTTCGCCCGAGATCCAGAAGGTCTTCGCCAAGGCGGGCTACGGCCCGGTCAACCGCAAGACCGAGCTGACCGAGCAAGAGAAGGAGGGCCTCGCCGTCGGCGACGAGGCCGTCGGCAAGCTCGCCAAGATCGACTGGCCGGTCGTCAACCAGAACCGCGCCGCCTGGACGCAGCGCTGGAACCGCGAAGTCGAACGCTGAGCCCAGCCTTCTTGCAATTCCGGACGCAGAACCGCTGCACATTTCTGCTGGAATTGCGTTCAGTCCGGCCGGCCCTGCCCGGCCGGACCCTTCCCCGAACGAGCCTTCCAAGCCCATGGCCAAGATCGCGCTCGAGGCGCTGACCAAGCGCTTCGCCAATTTCACCGCGCTCGCGGGGATCGACCTTTCGATCGAACCGGGCGAATTCGTCGGGCTGCTCGGCCCCTCCGGCTGCGGCAAGACCACGACCCTCAACATCGTCGCCGGCTTCGAGGAGCCGAGCGGCGGGCGCGTCCTGCTCGACGGCCGCGATCTTGCGGGCGTGCCGGCGAACCGGCGCGGCATGGGCATCGTCTTCCAGAGCTATGCGCTGTTTCCGCACATGACCGTGGCGGAGAACATCTCCTTCGGGCTGGAGATGCGCGGCATGGGCCGCACCGAGCGCGACCAGGCGATCCGCCAGGCGCTCGACCTCGTCCATCTCTCGGCCATGAGCGAGCGCTATCCGCGCCAGCTCTCCGGCGGCCAGCAGCAGCGGGTCGCCCTGGCGCGGGCGCTCGCCATCGAGCCGGCCCTGCTCCTGCTCGACGAGCCCCTGTCCAATCTCGACGCCAAGCTGCGCGAGGAGATGCAGGTCGAGATTCGCGCGATCCAGCGCCGCGTCGGCACGACGACGATCATGGTGACGCACGACCAGGCCGAGGCGCTCGCGACCTGCGACAAGATCGCGGTGATGGATGCCGGCCGCATCGTCCAGCTCGCCGACCCGCTGACGCTCTACGATGCGCCCGCGAGCCGTTTCGCCGCGGCCTTCGTCGGGCGCTCCTTGCAATTGCCGGCCACGGTCACCGCCGTCGACGGGTCGATCGCGCGCCTGCGGATCGAGGGCTTGCCGGCAGAGGTCGGCGGGCGGCTGCATCGCCCTGTGCCGGTCGGCGAGACCGTTCTGATCGCGCTGCGGCCAGAAAAGGTCCTGCTCGGCGCTCCCGGAGCGGGCGCGCTCGACGGCCGCCTGCAATCGCGGGTGTTCCAGGGCAGCTCCTGGCTGTTCGCGGTGCAGACGAGCGTCGGCAGCGTTTTGGTTTCCGAGCCGCATCGTGGCGCCCCGCGCTTCCAGGAGGGCGACGAGGTCTCGATCGCCTGGACGCCCGAGGACGCCGCCGTAGTGCCGGAGGCAGCCCGTGGCTGATCCCAAGCGCCGCGCACCCTATCTGCTGAGCCTGCCGGCGTTGCTGGTCTTCGCGGCGCTGCTGGTGACGCCGCTCGCCATGATCGCCGGCCTCAGCTTTCAGGCCTTCGACCTGAACACCGGCCAGATCGGCGGCTTCACCCTCGGCAACTATGCCGACACGCTGGGCGATCCCTATTATCACACGATCTTCCTGCGCACGGTCGGCATCGCGCTGGCGACGACGGCGATCTGCATCCTGATCGGCGCGCCGGAGGCCTATTTCCTGTCGCGCATGCGCGCGCCCTGGCGCTCGATCTTCCTGATCGTGACCTTGAGCCCACTCTTGATCTCGGTGGTGGTGCGCACGCTGGGCTGGGCCCTGCTGTTCGGCCGCAACGGCGTGATCAACCAGGCGCTCGCCGCGCTCGGCCTCGCTTCGGGCCCGATCCCGATGCTCTACACCGTCCAGGGCGTCGTCATCGCGCTGGTCCATGTCGCGGTGCCGTTCATGGTGATCTCGGTCTGGGCCGCGCTACAGCGCCTCGACCCCAAGGTGATCCGCGCCGCAAGCTCGCTCGGGGCGAGCGAGTTCACGATCTTCCGGCGGATCGTGCTGCCGCAAGTCATCCCCGGCATCCTCTCTGGCTCGCTGATCGTCTTCGCGCTTGCCGCCAGCGCCTTCGCGACGCCGGCGATCATCGGCGGGCGCCAGCTCAAGGTGGTGGCAACCGCGACCTATGACGAGTTCCTGGGCACGCTGAACTGGCCGCTGGGCGCCGCCATCGCCATCGTCCTGCTGATCGTCAATGCCGCGATCATGCTGACCTACAACCGCATCGTCGAGCGGCGCTATCAGAGGTTCGCGCAATGAGCCGCAACGGAGCCTTCGCGGTCGCCTTCCACACGTTGTTCGTCGCCTTCATGCTGGCGCCGCTGGTGGTGGTAATGTGGATGTCGCTGACACCCTGGAACCTCTTGTCGCTGCCGACGACCTCGTTCTCGCTGCGCTGGTTCTGGGCGATCCTGCGCCACAGCCAGTTCATCGACGCCTTCTGGTTCAGCATCCTGCTCGGCGTGCTTTCGGCGAGCCTCGCCATGGTGCTGGCCGTGCCGGCCGCGCTCGCTCTGGCGCGCCATCGCTTCCCGGGCCGCGACGGTTTCGTCGCGCTCTTCCTGTCGCCGCTGATCATCCCGCATGTCGTGCTCGGCGTCGCCTTCCTGCGCTTCTTCACCCAGATCGGCACGACCGGGACCTTCATCGGGCTGCTCGGCGCCCATGTGCTCGTCATCTTCCCCTATGGGCTGCGGCTGGTGCTGGCGGCGCTGACGACGAGCGATCCGGCGATCGAGCGGGCGGCGATCTCGCTCGGTGCCTCGCAATGGACAGTGTTCCGGCGGGTGCTGTTCCCGTTGATGATCCCCGGCGTCGCCGGCGGCTGGGTCATCTCCTTCATCCAGAGCTTCGACGAGGTGACGATGACCGTGTTCGTCGCGACCCCGTCCTCGATGACGCTGCCGGTGCGGATGTACCACTACATCGAGGAATCGATCGATCCGCTGGTGGCCTCGGTCTCGACCGTCGTCATCCTCCTCACCTTCCTGCTCATGGCCGTCGTGGACCGCATCTACGGGCTGGACCGCATCCTGGTCGGCAAGGGCTGAGCGCCCCGCCGGCCGATCCTGACCTTTCGAGGATTGGACAATGAAAGCGATCGTTGTAGGGGCCGGCGTCGTCGGCTCATCGGTGGCCTATCGCCTGGCGCAGGCCGGGGCCGAGGTCACCATCGTCGAGGAAAGGCGCCCGGGCGGCGGCACCTCCAGCGTGACCTATGCCTGGGTCAATGCCTGCGAGAAGCTGACCTCGGAAGCCTATTTCCGCCTGAATTTCGCTGGTCGCCAGGCGCATGAGGACATCCTCGCCGAGTTCCCCGGCGCGGACTGGTACCATCGGCCCGGCGTGCTGCAATGGCAGGACGCGGAAGCCGAGGCCGGCGGCCGCGACGGCACCGACCCGCTCGCCAAGCTGCGGCAATTGATCGCCTGGGGCTATCCTGCCGAGGTCCTCAGCCTCGACGACGTCCGCAAGCTCGAGCCGCAAATCAATCCCGAGGCGATCGGCAACGCCCCGGTCATCCACTATCCCCGGGACGGCTGGCTCGATCCGGTGCCCTATTCCGGCGCCCTGGTCGCTGCCGCCCAGGAGCGGCATGGCGCGACGTTCGTCGAAGGCCGCGTCGACCGCCTGGCGCTCACCGGCGAGCGCTGCACCGGCGTCGTGCTGGCCGATGGCCGGACGATCGAGGCCGATATCGTGGTGAACTGCGCCGGCCGCTGGCTCAACGATCTCGTCCAGGCGCCGCAGCATCGCATTCCGCTGGCGCCGACGCTCGGCATCGTCGCCTATACCCCGCCGGCCGGCACGCCGCTGCGGAGCGCGCTGCGCACGCCGCTGGTCAACATGCGCCCCGATGGCGGCGGGCGCTTCCTGCTGCGCTCGAACGAGCTCGACCGGCTGCTGGCGAGCGACGAAGGCGCACTGCCCTCGCATCCACAGGCGCAGGAGCTGATGCGCCGCGCCGCCCGGACCGTCCCGGCGCTGAAGCATGTCGAGGTCGAGGCGGTCCGGATCGCGACGCGGCCGATCCCGAAGGACTCCTATTCGGCCGTCGGTCCGGTGCCCGGCCTGTCCGGCTACTACGCCGTGGTCAGCCATAGCGGCGTGACGCTCGGCGCCTTCCTCGGCGAGCTCGTCGCCGACGAGCTCGTCCATGGCCGCGAGCGCGGCGAGCTCGCCGAATTCCGCCCGAGCCGCTTCTTCAACTGAGGACGATCCGATGCGTGTCGCCATCATGGGCGCGGGCGCCGCCGCCTTCGCCGCCGCCGCCTTTCTCGCCGAAAACGGGCATGAGGCCGTGCTCTGGTCGCCCTCGGGCATGAGCACGGAGGCGCTCGCCGCCGGCGCGCCTCTCGTCAGCGAGGGCAAGATCGCCGGGGAGTTCCGGCCCGGCGTAGCGCCGAGCTGCGCGGCCGCGCTCGACCGCGCCGACGCCGTCCTGATCGCCCTGCCGGCGAACGGGCACAAGCGCGTCATGGACGCGATGGCGCGGCTGCTGTCGCCGGGACAGCCGGTCATCATCTCCTCGCATGCCTCGCTCGGCGCCTTCTACTTGTCGCGGCTGCTCGCCGCGCGCGGCATCGAGGTGCCGATCATCGCCCTCAGCACCACGATCCTGCGTTCGCGCCGCACCGGACCGAGCATGGTCAAGATCGCCACCATCCGCAGCAAGGTCGACGTCGCTACCTTGCCCCGGCGCCTCGCCGATGACGGGCTTACTCTCTGCCGCGCGCTGTTCGGCGACCGCTTCCGAGCCGTCGACGGCCTGCTCGCGGTGTCGCTGAGCAACGTCAATCCGCAGAGCCATATGGCGTTGGCGCTGGCCAACTTCACCCGGATGGAGAAGGGCGAGGCCTGGGGGCAGAGCGAGCACCTGACCATGGCGGTCGGGCGCCTGCTCGAAGCCATCGATGCCGAGCGGCTTGCCCTCGCCGCCGCGTTCGGCCTCACCGTTCGGACCATGCGCGAGCACTACTCGCTGACCTATGGCGTGCCGGACGCCCCCCTCGGCGAGACCTCCCGCATGCTGGCGCAGACCCAGCCGACGACGCTGGGGCCGGCGACCATCGACACCCGTTACACGCTTGAGGACGTCCCGTTCGGGTTGCTGCCGCTCGCCGAGCTCGGGCGCCTGGCCGGCGTGGCGATGCCGCTGCATCAGGCAGGCCTTGCGATCTTCTCAGGCCTTTACGGGCGCGATCTCGCCGAAGACAACGACATCCTGCCCGAGCTGATGAAAAGCGGGCTCAGCCGCGAGCAACTTCTCGCCTGAGCGCAGGCGCTGATCGAATCAGGCGATTCGGTCAGCGCGTTTTCTGGCAGGCCGCAGCTTTCCGACGCCGTTGATCGGCCGCCGGCAGCGCCGTGACCGCAAGGGATATAGGCCCGCCCAGGCTTATGAAAGCCTTCCTCGCACGTGCTTCCCGCGCCTTGCGGAGAGCGGCCTCGCGACGCCGGTCCATGGGAACACCTTCGCCGCTGCATCCAGGGCGGATCACAATTTATCTTATTGCCAGATAACGGCTTTCTTTTTCAGCGCCCGAATTCCTGCCCCGCTTTTCCCGGGAAGCGTCCCAAAGATTTACCGCTCGTTAACCATTCGATTCCTACATCTGGGGAACCGAAAATTTACCAAGATGACCGCCGTGTTAACCCAACCCCGGCCGATCCGCCTCAAGGGGCGCTCCTATCTCGCGTTGACGCTGACACCCGAGCTGCCCTTCGAGGACTGGCTGGTGCGGCTCGACGATCTCGCCGGCCGCTCCGCCGGCTTCTTCCTGCGGCGGCCGGTGGTGCTCGACGTCGAAGGGCTGGAGATCGACCGCGCGCAATTGCGCGATCTCGTCGGCAAGCTCGGCACGCGCAATGTCCGGATCATGGGGATCGAGGGCGCACGTCCCTCCATGCTGGGGGCCGACCTGCCCCCGGCCATGTCGGGCGGCAAGGCGACCGGCGACATCGAGGAGCCGGCGGCCGCGCCGGCCAAGGAGGCGCCCGCCCCCGCTCCGGTCGAGAGCGCCGCAGAGATGCCCGCGGCGCCGCTGCCGACCACGGGCGCACCGACCTCGCTCGTCGTGACCCAGCCGGTACGTTCGGGCCAGTCACTCTTCTCCGAGGGCGATATCACCATCCTCGGCTCGGTCGCCTCGGGCGCCGAGGTCATCGCCGGCGGCTCGATCCATATCTACGGCACGCTGCGCGGCCGGGCGATGGCCGGCACCCTCGGCAACGCCGCCGCGCGCATCTTCTGCCGCAAGCTCGAGGCCGAGATGGTCGCCATCGACGGCTTCTACAAGACGGCCGAGGACCTCGAGCCCGGCCTGCGCGGCAAGCCCGCCCAATTCTGGCTCGAAGGCGAGACCTTCACCGCCGGATCAATAGCTTAAATCGACAGACGGCGCGTCCCCAGGAACTAGGAGAGGTCAATGGGCAAGGTCATCGTGGTCACATCGGGCAAGGGCGGCGTCGGCAAGACGACCTCCTCGGCCGCCCTCGGCGCAGCCCTGGCGCAGAACGGCGACAAGGTCGTGGTCGTCGACTTCGACGTCGGCCTGCGCAATCTCGATCTCGTCATGGGCGCCGAGCGCCGCGTGGTCTACGACCTCGTCAACGTGATCCAGGGCGAGGCCAAGCTGACGCAGGCGCTGATCCGCGACAAACGGCTGGAGTCGCTCTATCTGCTGCCGGCCTCGCAGACGCGCGACAAGGACAACCTCACCGCCGAGGGCGTCGAGAAGGTCGTCGGCGCGCTCAGGACCCATTTCGACTGGGTGATCTGCGACAGCCCGGCCGGCATAGAGCGCGGCGCCACCCTCGCCATGCGCCATGCCGACGTCGCGATCGTGGTGACCAATCCGGAAGTCTCCTCGGTGCGCGATTCCGACCGGATCATCGGCCTGCTCGACTCGAAGACGGCGAAGGCCGAAGCCGGCGAGCGCATCGAGAAGCATTTGCTCCTCACCCGCTACGACCCCGCCCGGGCCGAGCGCGGCGACATGCTGAAGGTCGACGACGTCCTCGAGATCCTGTCGATCCCGCTGCTCGGCATCATCCCCGAGAGCATGGACGTGCTGCGCGCCTCCAATATCGGCTCGCCGGTCACTCTGGCGGATGAGCGCAGCGCGCCGGCGATCGCCTATTTCGACGCGGTGCGGCGCCTGCGTGGCGAGAGCATCCCCGTCACCATCCCCGGCGAGAAGCGCGGCTTCTTCGGCAAGTTCTTCGGAAGGAAAGCGGCATGAACCTGCGTCGTCTCTTCTTCCGGCCGCAATCTGCCCCGGCCGCGCGCGAGCGCCTGCAGGTCCTGCTCGCCCATGAGCGCCTGTCCTCGGAGGGCTCCGACCTCGTCACCAAGCTGCGCGACGAGATCCTGCAGGTGATCGCCAGGCACGTTCAAGTCGACAACGAGAAGGTCAACGTCCGCATGGAGCGCGGCGCCCAAGTCTCGACATTGGCCGTCGACATCGAGATCCCGTTCGACGCGGGCAAGAAGGCGGCCTGAGGGCCGCCTTTTCATTTAATATTGCAGGCCTTTGCCGGCCTCACATCACCGCCGGCCCGCGGCCGTCATATTCGGCATCCGAGACCTTATCGAGCCAATCGACGACCTTGCCGTCCAGGGCCTCCTGCACGGCGATATGCGTCATCGCCGTCTCCGGCCCGGCGCCGTGCCAGTGCTTCTCGCCCGGCGGGAACCAGACGACGTCGCCCGGCCTGACCTCCTCGACCGGCCCGCCCCAGCGCTGCACCCGGCCGAAGCCGGCCGTGACGACCAGCGTCTGGCCAAGCGGATGGGTGTGCCAGGCCGTGCGTGCACCGGGCTCGAAGGTGACGCTGGCTCCCTGCACGCGCTCGGGCGCATGCGGATTGAACAGCGGATCGATGCGGACGGTACCGCTGAACCAGTCGCCCGGCCCCTTCGCCGATGGCCGTGTTCCGGCGCGGATAATGTCCATAGGCTGTCTCCTTGGGCCTGCGGTCGCTATTGAAGGCGCGACCGACAATCTAATCACGCCCACGCCCGCATTGAATGGGCAGCCTGCTTCAATGGAAGTCACGCGATTTCGGCAGGATCCTGACATTGCGGGGGTGACGGGCCCGCGGAGCCTGCGGGTGCTTGAACTCGTCGGCGCGGGTCAGCACGATCTCGGCGCGGTGTGTCTCGGAGAGGCTGAGCAACTCGGCCGAGCGGTCGACGACGCGCTTGGCCATCAGATGGACGACACCCTCCGGGCTCTTCTGCACCCTGCCCTCGACCAGCAACAGCCGCGCCGCCATGACCTCGCGGCGGAAACACTCGAAATCGCGAGCCCAGAGCACGACATTGGCGATGCCGGTCTCGTCCTCCAGCGTGATAAAGATGGCATTGCCCTTACCGGGGCGCTGGCGCACCAGCACGACGCCGGCGACGCTGGCCCAACTGCCGTCCCGCGTTGCCGAAATCTGCGCGCAGCTGGCGACCCGCTCGCGGGCGAAGCGGGCGCGCAGCAGGCCCATCGGATGGCCCTTCAGCGAGAGCCGCGCCGTCTGGTAATCGGCGACGACATGCTCGGCGAGCGGCATCGCAGGCAGGGCCATGGCCCGTTCCGTCCCGAGCTCACGCGCCTGCGCCGCCTCGAAGAGCGGCAGCGCCTCGTCATCCGGCAGCCGGCGCACCGCCCAGAGCGCCTCGCGCCGATCGAGCCCCAGCGAGCGGAAGGCATCGGCATCGGCGAGCAGGCGCATGGCGCGCGCCGGCAGGCGGGCACGGCGGGCGAGTTCCTCGACCTCGCGATAGGGCTCGATACGGGCTTCGACGAGACGCTCCGCCCAATCCTCCCTGAAACCGTCGAGCTGGCGCAGGCCGAGGCGCAGCGCCCAAGGGCTTCTCCAGCCGGGGCCCCCTGCCTCCAGCAGATTGTCCCAGGCGCTGAAATTCACGTCGATCGGCCGCGGCTCGACGCCGCCATTCTCCTGCGCTTCCCGGACGATCTGGGCCGGGGCGTAGAAGCCCATGGGCTGCGAATTCAGCAGCGCTGCGGCGAAGATCGCCGGGTGATGGCATTTCAGCCAGGAGGAGACATAGACCAGCTTGGCGAAGGAGGCGGCATGGCTCTCGGGGAAACCATAGCTGCCGAAGCCCTTGATCTGCTCGAAGCAGCGCTGGGCGAAATCACGCTCATAGCCGCGCGCGACCATGCGCTCGACCATCATCGCCTCGTATTGGCCGATGGTGCCGACATTGCGGAAGGTCGCCATGGCACGGCGCAGGCCATTGGCCTCGATGTCGCTGAACTTCGCCGCGACCATGGCGAGGCGCATGGCCTGCTCCTGGAAGAGCGGCACGCCCTCCGTCTTGTTGAGGACCTCGTAGAGCTCGTCGTGCCGGCCGTGCTCGGGCGCCGGTGACGGATAGGTCACATCCTCGATCTTGGCGCGCCGCTTCAGATAGGGATGCACCATGTTGCCCTGGATCGGGCCGGGGCGGACGATCGCGACCTGGATGACGAGATCGTAGAGCTTTCGCGGCTTCAGGCGCGGCAGCATGTTGATCTGCGCCCGGCTCTCGACCTGGAAGACGCCGAGCGACTTGCCCTCGCAGAGCATGTCGTAGGTCTCGTCATCGTCCTGCGGAACATCGGCCAACCCGAAATCCTCGCCTTCGTGCTGGCGCAGCAAGTCAAACGCCTTACGGATGCAGGTCAGCATGCCCAAGGCGAGCACATCGACCTTCATGAGGCGCAGCGCGTCGATGTCGTCGCGGTCCCATTCGATGAAGGTGCGCTTCTCCATCGCGGCATTGCCGATCGGCACGGTCTCGTCGAGCCGGCCGCGCATCAGTACGAAGCCGCCGACATGCTGCGAGAGATGACGCGGGAAGCCGAGCAGGCGCACGGCGAAGCGCACGGCCCGAGCGATCACCGGATTATCGGGATCGAGCCCGGCCTGGCGGATCTGGTTGCGGGTGATGTCCGAGCCCCAGCTACCCCATTGCGTCGAGGCGAGGCGGGCGGTGACGTCCTCGGTCAGCCCCAGCGCCTTGCCAGCCTCGCGCATGGCGCTGCGCGGTCGATAATGGATCACGGTCGCAGCGATGCCGGCACGCTCGCGGCCATAGGTCTTGTAGATCCACTGGATCACCTCCTCGCGCCGCTCATGTTCGAAATCGACATCGATATCGGGCGGCTCACGCCGCTCGGTCGAGATAAAACGCTCGAACAGCACGTCGCTCTCAGCCGGGTCGACCGCGGTGATGCCGAGTACGTAGCAGACAGCGGAATTCGCCGCTGAACCGCGCCCTTGGCAGAGAATGCCCCGACTTTCGGCGAATTCGACGATCTGACGGATCGTGAGGAAGTAACGGGCGTAATCCAGCTTCGCGATCAGGACGAGTTCCTGCGCCAGGAGCTTCTGCACCTTCTCCGGCACACCCTTGGGATACCGAATTTCGCAGCAGCGACGGACGAGTTCCTCCAACCATCCCTGCGGTGTCCAGCCGGGCGGGATGGGTTCGTCCGGGTATTCGTATTCCAGCTCGCCAAGGTCGAAGTCGATGCGGCCGAAGAGATGCTGGATCTCCTCGATCGCCTCCGGCGCCTGCTTGAAAAGCCTCGCCATCTCCTGTGGCGGCTTGAGATGACGCTCGGCATTGGCTTCGAGCAGGCGGCCGGCCTTGTCGATCGTCGTGCCCTCGCGAATGCAGGTCAGCAGATCCTGCAGGTCGCGCTGCTCAGGTGCGTCGTAGAGCACGTCGTTGGTGGCGATCAGCGGGGTGCGGGTCGACGCCGCGATGTTTTTGAGCCGGGCGAGGCGGCGGCGATCGTCGCCGCGACGCGACATGGTCGCAGCGAGCCAGACCGCACCGGGCGCGGCGGTGTCGAGCCGGGTGAGAATATCGGGCAGGCCGTCGAGCCGGCGTTCCGGCATGACGATCAGCAGGAGGTCGCGGGCATCGTTCAGGAGGTCGTCGAGGCTGAGGATGCACTCGCCCTTGGCGCCGCGCAGATTGCCTGATGTCAGCAGGCGGCAGAGCCGGCCCCAGCCGGCGCGGTTGGCGGGGTAGGCGACGATGTCGGGCGTGCCGTCGGCAAAGACGAGGCGGCTGCCGGTGGCGAGCTTGAACGCCTTCGCCATCGCCTGGAGCTGGGGCAAGGTGAAGGGCAGATCGGCGAAGGCCGGGTTCTCCACCCAGATGTATTCGCCGGGGCTGCCGCCCTCGCGGATCTTTTCGGGAGCCAGCACGCCATCCTCGCGCAGGTCGCGCAGCGCGCTCCAGGCCCGCACCACACCTGCGACCGTGTTGCGGTCGGCGATGCCAAGGCCAGTCTGGCCGAGCAGCAGCGCGGTCATCACCAGGTTCGGCCCGGGCGAGGCGCCGCGCAGGAAGGAGAAATTGCTGGCGGCGACGGGTTCGGCGTAGCTGGTCATGCGAACAGCCCGTGCAGATACCAGCGCGGCGCCGTCGTCTCGCGGCCGTAGAGGCCGGCGCGGAAGAGCCAGAAGCGGCGGCCCTGCGCATCCTCGACGCGGTAATAGTCGCGGGTGTGCTCGCCTGGCCCGTCACGCCACCAGTCCGGCGCGATCCGCTCCGGCCCCTCGGCGCGGGCGATCTCGTGCAGCACGCGCCGCCAGCGGAAGCGCAAGGGCGGACCGTCCGGCACCTCGGCCAGGGTCTCGACCGGCTGCGGCGGCTCGAAGAGCTGGAGCGGGCGAGCCGGCGGCTCCTCAGGCTGGGCGACGGGCCAAGGCAGTGCCTCGTCCGCCTTATGGGCCGCAGCCGGGATCAGCACCGCCTCGCGTTCGGGCTGATGGCTGTCCTGCGCGACAAAGCGCAGGACGCGCTCGCGGCCGAAGCGGGCAACAAGACGATCGACCAGATCGGCCACCGCCTCCTCCTCGACGGCGCGCCCGTCGAGGCTCGCCTGCGGCGTGCCGAGCGGTTCGCAGACCGGCACGGCGAGCCTGATCGCGTCATAGCCGAAGCCGGGATCGAGCGGGTCGGCCAGACTGTCGATGCGCTCTCGGTAGAGCCGCAGGATCGCGGCAGCGTCCCGAGAGGGCCGGCCGGTCTCCAGCCGGAGCCTTCGCATCGCGCCGTCGCTGCGAAAGAAGCTAACCTCGAAGGCGCGTCCGCCCTCGCCGCGCGCTTCGAGCAGGCGCCCGGCCTCGCCGAGCAGGTGGGCGACGATCTCTTCCAGCCCAGCGGTATCCTGCAGCGGATCGGGGAAATGCCGCTCGATCACGCAATCGGGCGGCGGCCGCAAGGGCGTGATGCGGGCATCCTCGTGGCCGAGGATGCGGCGCAGCTTCGTGACCAGCGCCTCGCCGAAGCGGGCGGCGAGCGCATGCGAGGGGCGGCCGGCGAGATCGCCCAGCGTCTTCAGGCCGGCACGCGACAGGGCGATCACCGTCTCGGACGGAGCCTCCAGCGCCGAGACCGGCAGCGGCAACGTCCTCTGCTCATCCTCACCGGGAAGCGAAATGGCGCAACGACCGAAACGGGAGAGGGCGCGGGCCGCCTGCGGCGTCCCTGCGATGCTGGCGAAGACGGTGAGGCCGAGCCAGTCCATGCTACGGCCGACGCGCTGGCGCAGGGCCGCCTCGCCGCCGAAGAGATGGGCGCAGCCGGTGATGTCGAGCACGAGGCCATGCGGCGGATCGAGCGCGACGAGCGGGGTGAAGCGATCGCAGAGCGCGGCGAGCCATTCGACCAGGCGCCGGTCGGCAGCCGGATCGGCCTCGACCACCGTCAGCTCCGGGATGCGGGCGCGAGCATCGGCCAGGGTCAGGCCACGCGTCAGGCCGAGCGCGACGGCTTGGCTGTCGCAATCGGCGAGGCGCAGCGCGCCGTGATCCTTTTCGACCAGGACGAGCGGGCGCTCATCCGGCCCGGCGGAGCCCCGCCGGCGCAGGCGTTCGCTCGCCAGATAGGGAAACCAGAGGGCGAGATAGCGGCGCTGCATATCCCGCTCCATTTTTGCTGCCTCCCTCTCTCCCGATCCTGTCCCTGAAACATCGTTCGTCACGGTTCCACTCCACACGCCACTCACGCTCACCGAGGCCACCGCGATGGCGCAGCAGCCGTAACCCGAAGGCGGGATCGCCCGGCGCCTCCGCCTCCCGTGCCCGCGACGGCAAGGCACGTACCTGCCAGCGCGTGCTGGCGGCGCTAGGCTGTGGCTCGGCCGCCACCCGTAGCAGAAGGGTCAGGACCCCGGAGGTCTCCGCCGCCAAGGCGAGGCGGCGGCTGGCGGTCAGGTCGAACTGGCGCGGCGCGCCCCAGGGCTCGATCAAGGTCGCTCCGAGCGCGGCGCAGCGCGCCGCTTCCGCCCCGGCCCGCAGCGCCCCTTCGCCGTCCCGGACCCTGACCAGCAGGATCTGCGCGGGATCGAGCCCAAGCTCGGCCAGGCCCGGCGGATGCAGCCGTCCGGCCTCGGCGTCGAGAAAATCCTGCCGGACCCAGAGCACCGGCCGCGAGCCGGCAGCGCGCAGGGCCAGGGCCGCGGCAAAGCCCGTGGCAGCCGGGAGATCGGCCCCGGCCGCGGCGTAGACCTCATGCAAGGCGGCGCGCGCGATCCCTCCCCCCAGCGGCTCGTCCAGCGAGGGCGATCCGAAGGCGACCCGCTCCACCGGCGAAAGCTCGCGCGCCAGCCCCGCCAGAGCGAGGCTCTGCCGCAAGGCTGTCAGGGATCGGGTCGAGGCGTCTGCCATGAGAGCATATGTTCACTTTTTGTTCTATGCATAAAGCGACTCCAAAACGTGCCGGAGTCAAGCCCGCATCCGCTCCCGCTTGCCTGCGGGCGGCCCGCTGCTGTCATATCAGGGCAAACCGGATCGCTTATCAGCCCCGCGCCGCAAGCCCGCGGCCTCGCCTGGAGACCGCCATGAGTTCGGGACTGTTCGCCCTTCTCGACGACGTCGCAGCCCTGGCCAAGGTCGCGGCGGCCGCGCTCGACGATGCCGCGGCACAGGCGACCAAGGCCGGTGCCAAGGCGGCCGGCATCGTCATCGACGACGCCGCGGTGACGCCGCGCTATGCCGTCGGCTTCGCAGCGGACCGCGAATTGCCGATCATCTGGAAGATCGCTCTCGGCTCGCTGAAGAACAAGCTCATCTTCCTGCTGCCGGCGGCGCTGGTGCTCAGCCTGGTCGCCCCCTGGGCGATCACGCCGCTGCTGATGGCGGGCGGCGCATATCTCTGCTTCGAGGGCTTCGAGAAGGTCTACGAGCTCGTGGTGCCGCATGCGCATCACGATGAAGCGACCGGCGAAGGCGGCACCGACATCCTCGACTCCAAGGAGCTCGAGGACCAGAAGATCGCCGGCGCGATCAAGACCGACTTCATCCTCTCGGCCGAGATCATGGCGATCACACTCTCCGGCGTCACCACCTCCTCCTTCTGGATGCAGGCGCTGGTGCTGGCCGTGGTCGGCCTCGGCATGACCATCTTGGTCTACGGCGTCGTCGCCCTGATCGTGAAGGCGGACGATGCCGGCGTCGCGCTGGCGCGCAGCAGCATCCTGCCGGTCCGGCTCCTCGGCCGCGGCCTCGTCACCGGCATGCCGCCCTTCCTCAAGCTGCTGAGCGCGGTCGGCACGGCGGCGATGCTCTGGGTCGGTGGCGGCATCATCATCCACGGCCTCGCCGGCTATGGGCTCGCCGGGATCGAGCACGCCATCCATGCCGTCGCCGCCATGGTCGGGAAGGCCTGGCCGGCGCTCGCAGGCCTGCTGGAATGGCTGACCACCGCCGCCGCCTCCGCGGTGTTCGGGCTCGCGGTCGGCGGGCTCTGCCTCGTCGGCATGCATGTCATCGTCGAGCCGATGCTGAAAGCGAGACGCGGCAGCGGCACGAAGACCACCGCCGCGGAGGCTGACCGGCATTAGACGCCGTCCAAGCGCAGGCCCCATGCGTCTGTGGCAGCCGCGCACATTGCTGAAATCTGCTAGCGCGACCGGACAGGCCCGTAGCGCGGGCGACCGGTCCGCCCATGCTGCAATTCCTCGCCACCAGCACGCCCTTCTTCGCCGTGATCGGGCTCGGCGCCTTCACCGCCTGGCGCGGCCTGTTCACGGCCGATGCGGTCAGAGTGTTCAATACCTTCGCCTTCATGGTGGCGACCCCGGCGATGGTGCTGCGGGTGATGTCGCGCCAGCCGATCGCTGAACTCTGGAACGGCATCTTCTTCGCCGCGCTCGCGCTGATCGGGGTGGCGGTCCTCGCGCTCGCCATCCTGCTGCAGCGGCGCCTGCTCGGCCACCCCTTCACCAACGCCGTGTCGCGGGGCCAGGCGCTGGTCGGCGGCAATTTCGCCTTCCTCGGCATCCCGCTGATGCTCGCGTTTCTCGGCGACAGCGCCGCGGCGCCGATCGCGATCGGCCTGATCTGCGACACCGCCCTGATCGTGCCGCTCTCGATCGGGCTGATCGAGGCCGGGCGCGGCCAGGGCTCGCCGCTCGCTATCGCGCTCAGGCTCGTCCGCGGCACGTTTCTCAACCCGTTCATGCTCTCGATCATGGCCGGGATCGCACTGTCGCTGAGCGGGGTCGCGCTGCCTGAGCCGGTCGACCGTTTCCTGCTCTTCCTCGGCGCCTCGGCCGCGCCGGTCGGCGTCTTCGCGCTGGGGATCGCTGCCTTCCAGTGGAGCCGGCAGGGCAGGCTGCCCTTGCGCGGCGTGCTGCCGCTGGTCGCCGGCAAGCTCATCCTGCACCCCCTGCTGACCTGGGTCGTGCCGGCGCTGATCCTGAAGCTCGATCCGTTCTGGGTCCAGGCCGGCGTGCTCTATGCGGCGCTGCCGATCGCGGCCAATGTCTTCGTCATTTCCGAACGCTTCGACACCGGCAGCCGCCCGATCGCGGCTGCGATCGTGATCTCGACCGCCGCAGCCGCCCTCACCTTCCCGCTAGCGATCTGGCTGATCTCGCCCTGAGCCGCCATCATACGGGTCCAAAACCGCCCGTCCGGAGACGCCCATGCCAAGCCAGCTCTTCCAGCCTTTCGACCTCGGGGGCCTGCACCTGTCGAACCGCATCGTGATCGCGCCGATGTGCCAGTATTCGGCCGAGGAGGGCTCCGCGACCGACTGGCACCTGATCCATCTCGGGAACCTTGCTTTGTCGGGCGCCGGGCTGCTGATCATCGAGGCGACGGCGGTCGAGGCGGAAGGGCGGATCAGTCCGGACGATCTCGGCCTGTGGAGCGATGCCAACGAAGCGGCACTGGCGCGCGTGCTGGAAGCGGTCCGACGCCATTCCGACATGCCTGTCGGCATCCAGCTCAGCCATGCCGGCCGCAAGGCCTCGGTCTATTCGCCCTGGACCGGCGGCGGCCAGCGCCCGCTCGATGATCACGGCTGGCAGACGCTTGCCCCCTCCGCATTGCCGATGCAGGCCAAGGACCGGCCGCCGCTGCCCCTCGATTCAGCCGGGCTGAAGCGGATCCGCGAGGCCTTCGTCGCAACGGCGCGCCGGGCGGTGCGGCTCGGCCTGCAGGCGATCGAGCTGCATTGCGCCCATGGCTATCTGCTGCACCAGTTCCTGTCGCCGCTGGCGAACCAGCGTGACGATGCCTATGGCGGCTCGCTGGAGAACCGCATGCGTTTCCCGCTCGAGGTCTTCGATGCGGTGCGCGAGGCGGTGCCGGCTGCGATCCCGGTCGGCGTGCGCGTCTCCGGGACCGACTGGGTCGAGGGTGGCTGGGACATTGCGCAGACCGTCACCTTCTCGGAGGCGCTGAAGGCGCGCGGCGTCAGCTTCATCCACGTCTCCAGCGGCGGTGTCTCGGCAGCGCAGAAGATCGCGCTATCCCCTGGCTACCAGGTGCCGCTGGCCCGGGCAGTAAAGGCAGCGACGGGCGTGTCGACCATCGCCGTCGGCCTGATCACCGATTACGAGCATGCCGAGGCTGTCGTCGCCGGCGGCGATGCCGATCTGGTCGCGCTCGCCCGCGGCATCCTCTACGAGCCGCGCTGGCCGTGGCATGCCGCCGCCCATCTCGGCGCCAGCGTCAAGGCGCCGAAGCAGTATCTGCGCTCGCAGCCGAACCGCTTCCGGACGCTGTTCGAGAGCTGAGCTGGGTTCGCGCCGTCATTCCGGGGGCTCCGCGCAGCGAAGCGCCCGGAACCCATGACCACGGCGTTATTCCAGTTCGTCATGCTCACCCTTGTGGCGAGCATCCATGTCTTGAACACCACATTCGACAAACGAAGACGTGGATGGTCGGGACAAGCCCGACCATGACGGGAAAGACGGTGTGTTTCCGTGCAGCCGCTCAATCGCCAGGCTGCGCGCCCTCATAGCCCTCGATGATGACGAGATCGGTCGGGCCGACCTTGGCGAGATGCTGCACGGCCGCCTGGTATTCCGGCGAGTCGTAGCAGGCCCGCGCCGTCTCGATGTCCTTGAACTCGATGACGACGTTGTGCTTGCGGCCTTCGCCGCGGGCGAGTTTGTACTCGCCGCCGCGGACGATGAATTTGGCGCCATATTTGGCGAAGGCGATAGCGTTGAGCGAGCGGTAGGTGGCGTATTCCGACTCGTTCTGCACGTCGACGCGGGCGATCCAGTAGCCTTTCGCCATGCTCAGGCCCCCTCGACCGCGATCAGGTCGATCTCGCCGGCGCCCTCGCGCAGCTTGCGCGCCTCGGCATATTCGGTCGAGAACAGATAGGCCTTGGCTGCCGCGTAATCGGGGAATTCGAGGACGACGTTGCGAGCCCGGCCCTCGCCCTCGCCGACCGACATCTGGCCGCCGCGCACCAGAGGCGTGCCGCCATATTGCCTGATCACCTCGGAGGCCTTGGCAGCATAGACCGCCCATTGCGTCGCATTGGTCACCTTGGCGCGACCGATCACATATCCCTTGGGCATTGCCGTGTCCGTATCCGATGGAAAGGAGCGGCAGACTAAGCGGCGCCCGCGATCTCGTCCATGACCGCGGCCGCCGCTGCACGCGGGTCAGCCGCGCGGATGATGGGACGCCCGACGACGAGATGGTCGGCGCCGGCGCGGATCGCCTCGGCCGGGGTGAGCGTGCGTTTCTGGTCGCCGACGGCGCTGCCGGCCGGGCGGATGCCGGGGGTGACGATCACCATGTCCGGCCCGATCACGTCGCGCACCAACTCGGTCTCGGCAGCGGAGCAGACGATACCGTCGACGCCGGCGCTGCGGGCTTGCTGGGCGCGCAGGCGCACGAGATCGCGCACCGCGAGGCGGTAGCCGGCATCCTTGAGGTCGCCATCGTCATAGGAGGTCAAAGCGGTGACGGCGAGCAGCTTCAGCGCCGCCTCGCCGCGGCCCTCGACAGCGCCGCGCATGGTCTGCGGATAGGCGTGCACGGTGAGGAAGGTGACGCCGAGCTTGGTCAGCGAGTCCACGCCCTCGGTGACGGTGTTGCCGATGTCGTGCAGCTTGAGATCGAGGAAAACCTTCTTGCCTTCGGTCACCAGCTGGCGGGCGAGATCGAGCCCGCCGGCGAAGGCGAGCCGATAGCCGATCTTGTAGAAGCTCGCGCCGTCACCCAGCGTCGAGACGATGCGATAGGCGTCCCAGACCGTCGGCACGTCGAGCGCGACGATCATGCGGTCCCGGAGATCGTTGATCTTCTGCGTCATCGCCCTGCCCTCCACCTGCTCTGCGGTGAAAGGCACGATTCGAGCGGCAGCGCAAGGATTATCTCATTTTTGAGACAGATCCTTTTTTTCGATCCCGCAGCGAATGCACTGCGGAACGCCTCACTCATCCTCGTCATGCGGCTTCGCCGCCAGCACCTGCGCGAAGACCTGCGTCCAGACCTCCGGCGGCTGCGCGCCCGACACTGCGAGCTTGCCGTCGACGATGAAGAAGGGCACGCCGGTGACGCCGACCTTCTGGGCATGCGCCTCGAGCCCGATGATGGTTTCGCGCAATTCGTCATTGGCGAGCTCGTCGCGGGCCGCCTGTTCGTCGAAGCCCTGCTCGACGGCGATCGCGACCAGCGTTTCGAGGTCGCCGATGTCGCGCCCGTCCTGCCAATAGGCCTTGAACAGCGCCGCGGTCATCTCGCCGCCGCGCTGCACGGTCGCGGCAGCGGCGACCAGCATATGCGCCATGCGGGTGTTGACGCTCTTCGTGACCTTCGCCCAGTTGAAGGTGACGCCGCTCTCCAGCGCCGCCTCGGACAGGCGCAGCTCGATCTCGCGACGCTTGCCGGGGCCGAACTTGCCGTCGAGATAGGCGGTGCGGTCCATGCCCTCGGACGGCATGTCCGGATTGAGCTCATAGGGCAGCCAGGTAATGGCGACGCGCCCGGTGAGATTATGGTTGGCCAGCGCCGTCTCGAGCCGGGTCTTGCCGATGAAGCACCAGGGGCAGGCGATGTCGGAGACGATCGCGAGCGGCAGCTTGTCGGGCGCGGAGGGGGTCAGCATGGCCTTCGATCCTTCGCGGAGCGCCGCGGCGGGGTTGCGTCAGGCCGGCGGATAGGCGTGGAGCTCGCCATGGCGATCCTCAGCAAAGCCTTGCGCGCCGGGCGTCTCGCAACCCGAAAGGAAGGCGGGCCCGACCGGGATCTTGCCGGCCCCGCCAGGGATATCGAGGATATAGGTCGGCTGGCACAGGCCGGAAAGGTTGCCACGCAGGCTTTTGACAAGAGCCTGCCCTTCGGCCAGCGAGAGCCGGAACTGCGAGGTCCCCGGCGCGAGGTCGGGATGGTGCAGATAGTACGGCTTGACCCGGTTCTCGACGAAGGCGCGCATCAGCGCCGAGAGCGTCGCGACATCGGCGTTGACGCCCTTGAGCAGCACGCTCTGGCTGACGAGGACGTGGCCGGCATCGGCGAGGCGCGCCAGCGCAGCCTGCGAGTCCACCGTGAACTCGCGCGGATGGTTGGCGTGCACGGCGATATAGCTCGCCTTGCCAGGGATGCGCAGCGCGCGGGCATAGTCCTCGGTGATGCGCTCGGGCTGGACCATCGGCACACGTGTATGCCAGCGCGCCACCTTGATATGCGCGATCGCGGCGAGGCGCTTCGCCACCTCGCGCACCCGCCTTGCGGAGAGGATCAGCGGATCGCCGCCGGTCATGATCACCTCCCAGATCTCCGGGCGGGAGGTGAGATAGGCGAGCGCGGCATCGAGCTTGTCGCCGGTCAGAGCATCGCCGCCGGGGCCGACCATCTCGCGCCGGAAGCAGAAGCGGCAATAGACCGGGCAGGCATGAACCAGCTTGAGCAAAGCCCGGTCGGGATAGCGATGGACGACACCCTCGACCGGCGAATGCGCCTCGTCGCCGATCGGATCGGCGAGCTCTTCCGGCAAGGTCGTCAGCTCGGCCGCGGCGGGAATGAACTGGCGGGCGATCGGATCGGCGTCATCGGCGGGATCGATCAGTGCCGCGATCGCCGGCGTCACCGAGACGGCGTAGCGCTTCGCCACCTCGGCCAGCGCCTGCCGCCGTTCAGGCGCGACGAGGCCACGCTCGACGAGGGCGTCGAGCGTCCTGAGCGGCTGGCCGGGGGGCTGGTGGATCGTCATCGCCCTCCCCTGCCCGGTTCCGCGACCGGCGTCCAGAGCACATCCTCGATCCGGCGCGCGCCGGTGGCGAGCATGACGAGGCGGTCGAAGCCGAGCGCGATGCCGGATGCCTGCGGCATCACGCCGAGTGCCGCGAGGAAATCCTCGTCGATCGGATAGCGCTCGCCATAGATGCGCTGCTTCTCGTCCATGTCGGCCTCGAAGCGCCGGCGCTGCTCGGCCGGGTCGGTCAGTTCGCCGAAGGCATTGGCGAGTTCGACGCCGCAGGCATAGAGCTCGAAGCGCTCGGCGACGCGTGGATCGCCGGGCTTGGGCCGGGCGAGCGCCGCCTCACAGATCGGGTATTCGCACAGGATGGTGGCGCGGCCGCGGCCGAGCTCAGGCTCGACCTTCTCGGAGAGGATGCGGCTGAAGATGTCCGACCAGCTGTCGTCCTCGGCAACCCGGATGCCAGCTTCAGCGGCATCGGCCGCGAGCGCCGGGCGGTCGAGATAGAGGTCGGCCGCGATCGTGCGCTTGAGATCGATGCCGGCATGACGATGGAAGGCCTCCTGCACGGTCAGCCGCTCCGGCGCCGCGAACGGATCGGCCTCAGCGCCGCGCCAGCGCAGCACGCTCGCCCCAGCCGCGCGTGCCGCCTCGGCCAGCAGGGCCGCGCAATCATCCATCAACGCCTCATAGTCCTCGCCAGCGCGATACCATTCCAGCATGGTGAATTCGGGGTGGTGCAGCGCCGTGCGCTCGCGATTGCGGAAGACGCGGGCGAAATCGAACAGGCGCGGCTCGCCGGCCGCCAGCAGCTTCTTGGCGGCGAATTCGGGCGAGGTGTGCAGATAATAGGGATGGTGGGCGCCGGCATCGTCGATCAGGGTCGTCGAAAAGCCGTGCAGATGCGTCTCGTTGCCGGGCGAGAGCTGCAGGATCGCGGCCTCGACCTCGACGAAGTCGCGCGCCTCGAACCAGCGCCGCAGCGCCGCCTTGATCCGGTTACGGGCAAGAAGCATGGGGCGCCGGTCGGCATGGATGTCCGGCCGCCAGAAGGGCGGGAGCGTCTCGCTCATTCAACCTCGCTGCGCTGAAAGCCTTTCAAAAGCGGCCTGCGCGCTTCCGTTTGCGCCCCGAATGCGGTAGTGGCGCGGCACAGGATTTTGCATAGCGCGCGGACAGCGCCCGCGCCAGCCAAGGAAATAGTCACGTGGTCAAGGTCATCGCCTCTTCCGTCCGCAAGGGCAACGTCCTCGAAGTCGACGGGCATCTCTGCTCCGTCCTGTCGGCCGAGAGCTTCTTCCCGGGCAAGGGCACGCCGACGACGCAGATCGACATGCGCCGCATCGCCGACGGGGTGAAGGTCACGCAGCGCTACAAGACGACCGAGCAGGTCGAGCGCGCCTATGTCGAGGATCGCGACTTCACCTATCTCTACCAGGACGGCGAGCAATACGTCTTCATGAACCCCGAGACCTACGACCAGCTCCCGGTCGATGGCGACGTCGTCGGCGACATGGCGCCCTATCTCCAGGAAGGCATGAAGGTCACCCTCTCGGTGTTCGACGACCGCGCCGTCGCGATCGAGCTGCCGCAGCGCGTCACCCTCGAAGTCGCCGAGACCGAGCCGGTGACCAAGGGCCAGACGGCCTCCTCCTCCTACAAGCCGGCGATCCTTTCCAACGGCGTGCGCAGCGCCGTTCCCCCCCATATCGGCGTCGGCACCCGCATCGTGGTGATGACCGCCGACGGTTCCTATGTCGAGCGCGCCAAGGACTAAAGGCTTCTGCCGCTGACAGCGGCGGCGAAGCCTTATATCGATGATGACAGCGGGCCCTTTCCGGGCCCGTTTTCATTGGTGAGGACTTCCGATGCCGCTTTCCGCCTATGACGCCGTCTTCCCCGGTTTCATCCAGACCCTGAAGGCGCTCGACGCCATCCTCGACAAGGCGGTGGCGGAGGCGTCCGAGCGCAAGATCCAGGCGGAAGTGCTGCTCGCGAGCCGGCTCGCGCCGGACATGCTGTCCTTCACCCGGCAGGTCCAGCTGATGTCGGATTTCGCCAAGAACGCCGCGGCGCGGGTGAGCGGGGCGGAGAATCCGCGCTTCCCCGACGAGGAGAAGAGCTTCGAGGAGCTGAAGGCGCGGATCGCCAGGACACTCGACTTCATCGCCTCGATCGACAAAGGCGCGCTGGATGCCGGGCTCGACAAGGACGTGACCTTCCCGCGCGGCCCCTCGGCGACCGTGACGATGAAGGGCGCCGACTACCTCACCCGCTTCGCCCTGCCGAACTTCTATTTCCACGCCACGACGGCCTACGACATCCTGCGCGAGAACGGCTTCCAGATCGGCAAGCAGGACTTCCTGAAGGGCGTGTTCGACGCCTGAGATGTTACGCCGTCATGCTCGCCCTTGTGGCGAGCATCCATGTCTTGAACACCGCTCTTTCCAAAGGAAGACGTGGATGGTCGGGACAAGCCCGACCATAACGGTAATGGGCGACCCCGACCTCACAGATAAGGCGAGCAGAGCCAGAGCATCCGGTCGAGCAGGCGCAAGGGGAAGGGCCGTGCGCGCAACTCCTTCAGCGTAACCGGGCGCGACCTTGCGATCGCGGCGTCGATGCGCTGCTCGATGCCGCGGGCGAAGCTTTCGTCGAGCACTTCGAGATCGATCTCGAAATTCAGCCTGAGCGAGCGCGCATCGAGGTTGGACGAGCCGACATAGGCCCAGGTGCCGTCGATCGCGAGCAGCTTGGAATGGTCGAAGGAGCCGGTGGCGCGCCAGATCCTGCAGCCATCCTTCAGCACCTGGTCGAACTGCGCCCGCATGGCGCGATCGACCAGGACGAGATTGTTGACGTCCGGCACGACGATGTCGATGGCGACGCCACGCCGCGCCGCGGTGACCAGCGCGCTGATCAGCTCGCGGTCCGGCAGGAAGTAGGGCGACATGATCCGGATCGACTCGCGCGCCACCGAGAAGGCGCCGATCAGCAGCTTGTGGTTGGTCTCCAGGCTCGCATCCGGTCCCGAGGCGACGGCGCGCATCAGGACGGTCGGACCTTGCGTCGCGGTCTGCGGCGTGATCGCCCAGACATCACCGGCCAGCTCCTCGTCCGAGGCGAAGCGCCAATCCTCGGCCGCGACGCCGAACAGGTCCTCGACGACCGGCCCCTCGACTCGGAAATGCGTGTCGTGCGCTGCGGCTTCGCCGGCGAACTCGGTGGTGAAGCCCTGGCGGATGTTCATGCCGCCGGCGAAGGCGATCCGACCGTCGACGATCAGCAGCTTGCGGTGGGTGCGCAGGTTCGCATAGGGCAATCTGAGCCCGATGATGATGTTGCCGTTGAAGACGTCGACCGGCACACCGCCCTTCTGCAGGTAGCCGACGATGCTCGGCACCGAATAGCGCGCGCCGACGGCATCGATCAGCACGCGCACCGCGACGCCGCGCTCATGGGCCGCGATCAGCGCGTCGGCGACGCGCAGGCCGAGCGGATCGCGGTCGAAGATGTAGGTTTCGAGAATAACCGAGCGCTCAGCCGCCGCGATCGCCGCGATCATCGCAGCATAGGCCTCGTCGCCGGTCCTGAGCACCGTGATGGCATTGCCGGTCTTGAGGTGACGACGGGTCGCCTTGTCGCCGAGCGTCTTCAGTGCGGCGAAGCGGCGTCCGACATCGCCGGCGACCTCGGCGTTCGATACCTCGAAGTTCTGCGCGAGCGAACCGACGCCGAAGCTGTGCCGGCGCTGCGAGACGATCGAGGCGCGGCGGATGCGGTTGATGCCGCCGACCGCATAGACCAGCGGCCCGATGATCGGCGAGAGCACGATGACGCCGACCCAGCCGATGGCGGCGCGGACCTCGTCCTTGGTCATCGCGGCATGGCTGGCGGCGACCACGGTCAGCGCCAGCGAAACGAAACCGAGGATATGCGGCCAATAGGCGGAGAGAATCTCCCACATGGCGCCGACTATCGCATGGGACACGAAACCGGCAATGCGATCAGCCGCTTATCGAGGCGCGCCGAGTTTCATGGCGCCGCCCCCCTTGCAAGGGCAGGATCATAATCCCATATCTCGGTCACGGTGGTGTCGAGGGCGTTCCACAGCCCTCCGTCCCGTTGAAGACGGCCATGAGCCCGAAGGTAGCGACGCCGGATGTACGCGCGCCCTTCCGGACATGGCCGTTAGCGTTTCTGGGTCATCACCTCTCTCGTCATGGTTGGGCTTGTCCCGACCATCCACGTTTTCGCATCAATAATCGCGCGCAGTGTTCAAGACGTGGATGCTCGCCACAAGGGCGAGCATGACGGCGGTGGCCTACTGCGAATTCCCCTGCAGGAACGGATTGGTCCGGCGCTCCTCGCCGAGCGTGCTCGCGGGCCCATGGCCGGGCAGGAACTGGACGTCGTCGCCGAGCGGCAGCAGCTTGCCCTTGATCCCGCCGATCAGGTCCTTGTGGTTGCCATAGGGGAAATCGGTGCGGCCGACCGAACCGGCGAAAACGGTGTCGCCGGCGAGCAGGAAGCGCAGATCCTTCTGGAACAGCGTGACATGGCCGGGCGTGTGGCCGGGCACATGCAGGACGGAGAATGTGATATCGCCGACCGAGACGGTGTCGCCTTCGGCGAGCCAGCGCGTCGGCGTCACCGCCTGCACGCCGCGCATCTCGAACATCAGCCCCTGCTGCGGCAGGGCGTCGAGCAGGAACTTGTCGGCTTCGTGCGGGCCGATGATCGGCAGATTGAGGACGCCGGCAAGCTCGGTCGCGCCGCCGGCATGGTCGATATGGCCATGGGTCAGCCAGATCGCGACCGGCGTGACGCCGAGCTCATTCAGCGCGCTGCGGATGCGCTCGACATCGCCGCCGGGATCGACGATCGCCGCCTCCTTGGTGCGCGTGCACCAGACGATCGAGCAGTTCTGCTGGAAAGCCGTCACCGGCACGACGGCGATGCCGAGCGGGGAGGTCATGTCGTCGGTCATTCCATCATCCCGTCATCGGTCCAGTCAAAACCCCGCAGTGCATGCGCGGCGCCTCTGCGCAACTGCCATACTCCAAACAACGCCTTGGCCAAACCCGCTCGCCCGGCCGTGTTTCGAAGCCAAGGGGCAATGGCAGTCATACCCGCGAAGCGATTCAGGACACAGGATGCAGCAACCGACCGATCCGCATCCAGGCACTTTAGCAAAAGCAGCTAAGTTTCCGGCGCAGCGATAGGGCAAGCTATCGGCCATGACCAACGATCGAACGGAACGGGATTATCGCATCCGCGTGGCTCGCGCGGTCGCCGCCATCGTCGCCGACCCGATGGCCAATTCCCGTCTCGATGATCTCGCGCGCCTCGCCAATTTCTCACCCTTTCATTTTCACCGCGTCTATGCCGGCGTTGTCGGCGAGACGGTAGCGGCCACCGTCCGCCGCGTTCGGCTGGCCCTCGCGACCCGTCTCCTGACCAGCTCGAACGAGAGCATCACGCAAGTGGCGCTGGCGGTCGGCTATGACAGCCCGCAAGCCTTCGCGCGCGCCTTTCACGAATTCACCGGGCAATCGCCACGCGCATTCCGGCAACAGATGACGCAAGCGTTCGTTGCTGCCGAAATGGCACCCCTGCTCCCCGACGACGCATCCCTGCCTGCTGTCACGATCGTCGAGCGGCCGGCACGGCAACTGCGTGCGCTGCGGCATGTCGGATCGTTCGCGACCATCCCCCATACGCATCGGCAGCTGCGCCAGCGCGCCGGTCCCCGCACCGTCGCGGAGAAATGGGGCGCCTCATTCGGCAACCCCGAACATACCGGCCGCTTCCGATATTACGCCGCCATCGCCTCACCCGATCCCTGGCCAGAGAACTCGGAGGTCGAGACGCTGGAGATCCCCGGCGGCCGCTATGCCGTGCACCGGCTGGTCGGCCCATACACCCGGATCAATGCCACTGCACAGGCCATCTATACCAGATGGATGCCGGCCAGCGGCTATGAGCCGGACGACCGGCCGACGCTGGAGCACTATCTCGATACGTCGTCGCGCGGGATCGCGCCCGCCGCCTTGCGCACAGACCTGTTCATCCCCATTCGCAGAGCGAGCCCACCATGACTTTCCGTCGCCTTGTCTCCTGCATCGCGTTTTGCCTTGCGACCTCGCTGACGCAGGCTGCCGGGCTCAAGCGCCTTGACATTCCCGCCGAAGGGGCACTCCAGCCGCTCAAGGGCGCGGTCTGGTATCCGTGCAGTCAGCTGCCGAGCGAGACGCGAATCGGCCCCTTCGTCCTATCCGTCAGCATGAATTGCCCGCTCGCTGGCGAGAAACGCCCGCTGATCGTGGTGTCGCATGGCAGGACCGGCAGCTTCCTCGGACATCGCGACACGGCGGAGATTCTAGCCAATGCCGGCTTCATCGTCGTCGCGATCAATCACCCCGGCGACACCAGCCTGGACCAGAGCCGTACGCGCGAGTTCCCAATCTTCGTCGAGCGGCCGGCCGACATCAAGCGCACGATCGACTATATGCTCGCCTCATGGCCGGACACAGCCAGGGTCGATGCCGGGCGCGTCGGCTTCTTCGGCTTCTCCCGCGGCGGCTATACCGGGCTCGTCGCCATCGGCGCCAATCCGTTCTTCGGCAAGCGCCTGCGACTCTGCGAAGGCAAGAGCGACCCGCTCTGCGGGCAGGTCCGCATGGGCGCGCTTCCGGAGCTCAGCCATGACCCACGTATCAAGGCTGCGGTGATCGTCGACCCGCTCAGCGTCTTCTTCACGCAGGACAGCTTCAGGACAGTACGGGTGCCGGTTCAGCTCTGGGGCTCCGAGCGCGGGGGCGACGGCGTGACGCCGGCCGAGGTCGCGGCGATAGCCGACCGGCTGCCGACGAAACCCGACTTCCACATCGTGCCTGGCTCCCAGCATTTCTCCTTCCTGCCACCCTGCCCGGCCGAGCTGGCCCAATCGACTGCCGAGCTCTGTAGCGACCAGCCCGGTTTCGACCGGGCCGCCTTCCACGCCGATTTCAACGCGCGCGTGCTCGCCTTCTTCAAGGCGCAGCTCGGCCAGCCGCCGGAGATCAGATAGTCAGCGGCGCCCGCAGCGATTGGCGAGCAGCACGCGATAATCGGCGAGCGACTGGTCCATCTGAGCGACGTTCTCCTCACGCTGCCGGCCGGTCTGGCAAGTCGCGAAGACCGAGCGCGCCTTCTGCATGAAGGTCACGTGATCGCGCCAGGCGGCACATTGCGTCGCCTGGTCGGCCGTGGCGACCTGCTGCATCTTGTACTGGCGCTGGCGCATCGCCGCCTCGTTCTGGAACAGGTCCCGCGTGCACGTCGCCGGAACGGGACGCGGCTGTGCCACAGCGAGAGCAGGAGCCAGGGTCAGCAGGACGGCGACGGCAGCGCGAGCGATCATCCGAGGTTCAGCTCCTTGAAGAAGTCGTTGCCCTTGTCGTCGATGACGATGAAGGCGGGGAAATCCTCGACCTCGATCCGCCAGACCGCCTCCATGCCGAGCTCGGGATATTCGAGCAATTCGACCTTGCGGATGCAATCCTGGGCGAGGCGCGCCGCCGGGCCGCCGATCGAGCCGAGATAGAAGCCGCCATGGGCCTTGCAGGCCTCGCGGACCTGGGCCGAGCGATTGCCCTTGGCCAGCATCACCATCGAGCCGCCGAAGGACTGGAACTGATCGACGAAGGAATCCATGCGGCCGGCCGTGGTCGGGCCGAAGGAGCCGGAGGCGAAGCCCTCGGGCGTCTTGGCCGGCCCGGCATAATAGACCGGGTGGTTCTTCAGATAGTCCGGCATGCCCTGGCCATTCTCCAGCCGCTCGCGGATCTTGGCATGGGCCGAGTCGCGCGCGACGATGATCGTTCCGGTCAGCGAGAGCCGGGTCTTCACCGGGTATTTCGTCAATGTGGCGAGAATCTCGCTCATCGGCCGGTCGAGGTCGATCTTGACGACGTCGCCGCCGAGCTTGGCCTCGTCGATCTCCGGCAGGTATTTCGAGGGGTCTGTCTCCAGCGCCTCCAGGAAGATGCCGTCTTTGGTGATCTTGCCCTTGGCCTGGCGATCGGCCGAGCAGGAGACACCGAGCCCGATCGGCAGCGAGGCGCCATGGCGCGGCAGGCGGATGACCCGCACGTCATGGCAGAAATACTTGCCGCCGAACTGGGCGCCGACACCGAGCGCCTGCGTCAGCTTGTGGACCTCCTCTTCCATTTCAAGGTCGCGGAAGGCATGGCCGGAGGGCGAACCCTGGGTTGGCAGCGCATCGAGATATTTGGTCGAGGCGAGCTTGACCGTCTTGAGGTTCTGCTCGGCCGAGGTACCGCCGATGACGATGGCGAGGTGATAGGGCGGGCAGGCGGCGGTGCCGAGCGTCAGGATCTTCTCCTTCAGGAACGCCATCATCCGGTCCTTGGTCAGGAGCGAGGGCGTCGCCTGGAAGAGGAAGGTCTTGTTGGCCGAGCCGCCGCCCTTGGCAACGAAGAGGAATTTGTAGGCGTCCTCGCCCTCGGCATAGATGTCGATCTGCGCCGGCAGGTTGGTCGCGGTGTTCTTCTCCTCGAACATGGAGAGCGGCGCGACCTGGGAATAGCGCAGATTGCGCTTGAGATAGGCGTCGTAGACGCCTTCTCCCAGCGCAGCCTCGTCGTCGCCCTCGGTCCAGACCTTGCGGCCCTTCTTGCCCATGATGATCGCCGTGCCGGTGTCCTGGCACATCGGCAGCACGCCGCCGGCGGCGATGCCCGCGTTCTTGAGCAGGTCATAGGCGACGAAGCGGTCGTTCGAGGTCGCCTCGGGGTCGTCGAGGATCTTGGCGAGCTGGGCGAGATGGCCCGGGCGCAACAGATGGTTGATGTCGATGAAGGCCTGCTCGGAGAGCCGCTTGATCGCCTCGCGCGAGACGCTCAGGACCTCGCGCCCGCCGACCGTCTCGACGCTGACGCCCTCGTTGCCGAGCGAGCGGTAGGGCGTCTTGTCCTCGCCGAGGGGGAAGAGATCGACATGGGTATAGGCCATCGGCGGCACTCCGCGGTTCGATGGCGCCGCGCACGGCGCCTCACAGCTTCGGCCGCGTCATAGCCGCTCGGGGCAAGGCCTCCAAGCCTAGACTGTCATCATTCAAAGGAAGAAGCCGCCTGGTGCGGCCCGCCTTCAGGCCGCCTTGGCGGCGGTCTCCGCCAGGATGGCGTAAATGGCGGCCGGGTCATGCGCATGGCGTACCTGCTCGAGCACCGCCTGGTTGCGCAGCACGCGGGCGACGCGAGCCAGTGCCTTGAGATGGTCGGCTCCCGCGCCTTCCGGCGCGATCAGCACGAAGATGATGTCGACCGGCTGGCCGTCCAGCGCCTCGAAATCGATCGCCTTCTCGGCACGGGCGAACAGGCCGACGAGACGGTCGATGCCGGCCATGCGGCCATGCGGGATCGCGATTCCGTCGCCGATGCCGGTCGAGCCCAGGCGCTCACGCTGGAGCAAGGCTTCGAACAGCTCGCGCTCGGGCAGGCCGGTGAGCAGGGCAGCGTGCTGCGCCAGCTCCTGCAGGGCCTGCTTCTTGCTGTTGGCGCGCAGCGGCGAGATCACCGCATCGGGCCGGAGAAGATCGGTCAGCGTCATAGGCCAATCCATGCATGTCCCGTGCCGAAACACGGGCGCCACCGGCGTCCCGGCCGGCGCCCGAACTCCATCAGCGGCGGGACTTCAAGAAAGAGAAGCCGGCGGATCGATCCAGCCGATATTGCCGTCGCGGCGGCGGTATACGACGTTCATGCGGCCATTGCCAGCATGGCGGAAGATAACCACAGGCGCGCCGGTCAGATCGAGCTCGGCGACCGCGTCGCCAACCGTCATCTGGTGCAGGGATTTGGTCGATTCCGCCACGATCACCGGGTTCTCACCAGCGTGGTCGGCCTCATGCTCCTCGATATCCTCATCGGGGGCGGCGATCACATAGCTGGGGATTTCCAGGGCGGGCTCGCGCCCATTGGCGGCAGCGGCGCGATCCTTCAGCCGTCGCTTGTAGCGCCGCAGCCGCTTCTCGATGCGCTCGGCCATCTTGTCGAGGCTGGCATAGGGATCATGCGCAGTGGCAGAGGCTTCGAGGGTGATGCCGGAAGACAGATGCAGGACGCCGTCGGTCTTGAAGGCGGTGCCATCCTTGCCGACGGTGACGTGGCCCTGATAGCCGCCCTCATAGTACTTGCCCAACGCTGCGGCGACCCTGGCCTCGGCCTGGCCGCGGAGGGCCTCGCCGACATCGAGATTCTTGCCGGAGATTCGCAAGCTCATGGAGTGCTTCCCCTTCTTGTCGCCATGGTCAGTAGCCGACCATCCTGAGGAGGTAAGAACGCCCTCATGGGGTTGTCAATGCGCGGAGCCGCGCAGTTGCGCGGGCAACAGGGCGAAGCTGCGAACGGCTCATGAGGTGACGTGCACTTTGTGCTGCACCGCAAACTCGCCCTGACGAAGCGCGCGCGTCAGCGTCCGGCGTGCGCCATTGTCGCTTTCTCGCGGCGGCGTTCCATCGAAGAGGGAATGCGCAGCGATTCCCGATATTTCGCCACGGTACGGCGGGCGATGTCGATACCGCTTTCCTTCAGCCTGGTGACGATGGCGTCGTCCGAGAGCACGTCCTTCGGCAGCTCGTCTTCGATCATCTGCTTGATGCGGTGACGCACCGCCTCGGCCGAATGCGCCTCGCCATAACCGGTCGCGGCGATCGCGGCGGAAAAGAAGTATTTCATCTCGAAGACCCCACGCGAGCAGGCGAGGTACTTGTTCGAGGTGACGCGCGAGACCGTCGATTCGTGCATGCCGATCGCATCGGCGACGGTCTTCAGATTGAGCGGTCGTAAGTGCTCGACGCCATGGGCGAAGAAGCCGTCCTGCTGGCGCACGATCTCGCTGGCGACCTTGAGGATGGTGCGGGCGCGCTGCTCGAGCGAGCGGGTCAGCCAGTTCGCCGTCTGCAGGCATTCGGCGATGAAGGCCTTCTCGGTATCGCTGCGGGCCGCCTTCGAGACGCGGGCATGATAGGTCTGGTTGACCAGCACGCGCGGCAAGGTGTCGGGATTGAGGTCGACCAGCCAGGAGCCGTCCGGCGCGGCGCGGATGAAGACGTCCGGCACCACCGTTTCCGCCGCCGAGCCGCCGAAGGCGCGCCCGGGCTTGGGGTCGAGCCGCCGGATCTCGGCAACCATGTCGGCGATGTCCTCGTCGTCGACGCCGCAGATGCGCCGAAGGGCGGCATAGTCGCGCTTGGCGAGCAGCGGCAGGTTGGCAATGAGCGCCTGCATGGCGGGATCATAGCGGTCGCGGTCGCGCAGCTGGATCGCCAGGCACTCGCCGACATCGCGCGCGGCAATGCCGCTGGGGTCGAATGCCTGGATGATGGCGAGGACCTGCTCGACGCGCGCGAGGTCGACGCCGAGGCGCTCGGCGATATCGGCCAACGGCTCGGTCAGGTAGCCGGAGTCGTCGACGCCATCGATGATGTGGCGACCGATCAACCGGTCGCCCGGCGCGGTGACGGCGAGGTCGAGCTGGGCGCTGAGATGCTCATGCAGCGAGAGCTCGCTGGTCAGCCCGTTCTCGAAGCTGTCGGGGCCCTCCTCGAAGGAGCCGCCGGAACCGCCATAGGCGCCACCGATGATCGGCAGGCTGTCGGTGCCCTGCGCCTCCAGCCGCGCCGCCTTGGGTTGCTCGTTCTGGAAGACGTTGTCGAGCCCGGTGCCGAGCCTGCCCTCGATACCCTCCTGAGTGTTGAGGCTCTCGGCGCGGGCATAGGTCTCGGCATCGGCGGCATGCAAGCTCTCGCCGGCACCGTTGGCCATGGCCGGCTCCGGAGCGTCGTCGCCGCGCTCGAGCAGCGGATTGCGCTCCAGCTCGCCCTCGACGAAGCTCTGCAATTCGAGATGGGAGAGCTGGAGCAGCTTGATCGCCTGCAGCAATTGCGGCGTCATCACCAGGGACTGGCCCTGGCGCAGCTCCATGCGTGGCATCATCGCCATCGCGATCCCGTCTCCTTAAGCCCGCGACAATTCGGCACGGTTCTTGCCTGTGGAACAGACTAGCCGCCGGCCGCTGCCGCGTCAAAGCCTCGCATGGGCTTTTGCGCCGGGAAGTTAATGCACTGCAACACCCTAGGAGGATGCTTGCCTTTCCGCCTCAGAGGCGGAAATCCTCGCCGAGATAGACCCGACGGACATCGGCATTGGCGATAATCTCGGCCGGCGAGCCTTCGGTCAGCACGCGGCCGGAATGGATGATGTAGGCGCGATCGACCAGGCCGAGCGTCTCGCGGACATTGTGGTCGGTGATCAGCACGCCGATGCCGCGATCGGTCAACTGCCGGACCAGCTCCTGGATGTCGCCGACGGCGATCGGATCGATGCCGGCGAAGGGCTCGTCGAGCAGGATGAAGGAGGGCCGCCCGGCGAGCGCGCGAGCGATCTCGCAGCGGCGGCGCTCGCCGCCCGACAGCGCGATCGAGGGCGCCTTGCGCAGGCGGCTGATGTTGAATTCGTCGAGCAGTTTGTCGAGCTCGCGCTCGCGCTTCTTGCGGTTCGGCTCGACCACTTCGAGCACCGCGCGGATATTATCCTCGACCGAGAGGCCGCGGAAGATCGAGGCTTCCTGCGGCAGGTAGCCGATGCCGAGCCGGGCGCGCTGGTACATCGGCAGATTGGTGATGTCGTTGCCTTCGAGCGAGATCACGCCCATATCGGCGCTGACCAGGCCGGTGATCATGTAGAAGATCGTGGTCTTGCCGGCGCCGTTCGGTCCGAGCAGGCCGACAGCCTCGCCATTGCGGACGTAGAGCGAGGCCTCGCTCACGACATTGCGGGCACCATAGGTCTTGCGCAGCCCGCTGACGGCGAGGATGCCGGTGCCGCCGACGGCGCTCGCGACGCGGCCCGATTGGACCTCCTCCTCAGCCGCCGGCCCGCCCTTGCCCCGGGCGAAAAGCCCGCCTAGCCGGCCGAACAGCCCGGTACGCGCCGCCGGCGCCTTGGCCGGCCGCGTCTGGCTGGGCTGCGCCTGCTGGGCAGCCTCGGGGGGCGGGGACATGGATATCGTCACAGGAAGAGATACAATCCGCTGGCGTGCGACATGGGTCCGCTCTGGTATGCGAGGCGCGCCAAACTGGCAACGCCTTCCTGCAGCTGCCCCTGCCGTAAGGGAAGATCAGTTGGTCGGCGTGGCGGCCGGCTTGGCGCCTGCCTTGGTGTCCTTCTTGTCTTTGCCCTCCTCGCCCGAATTCGGCACGAAGAAGCCTTGGACGCGCCCGCTCGACGTCACGTTGGCGATGCCGGTCTGCGTGTTGTAGACAAGCTTGTCGCCGCGGGTGATGTTCGGGCCGTCGTTCAGCGCGACATTGCCGGTCATGATCACCTGATTGTTGGCGCGGTCGAAGACGGCGTTGTCCGAGGTCGCGGCCTGCGTCTTCGAGACCACCGTGACCGGGCCCGTGCATTCGATTCGCTTGATCGCGCCGTCATTGGCTCCCTGGCCCTGCGCCGCGGGCTGCGCCGGCTTCGGCGCGGCGCCCTGCCCGCCCTGGCCGCGGCCCTCATAGAACACCGTCATCACCGAGCAACGCACGGTCGTCTCGCCCTGCACTGCGACGACGTTGCCCGAGAAGATCGCCTTGTTGTCCTTGTCGAGCACGTCGAGCTTGTTCGCGTCGATCTTGATCGGCTCCTTGCTGTCGCTGCCCATGCCGCCGAAGGGCGAACCAGGGGCACCGCCGCGCGGCTTGGCCGGCTTGGCCGGCGTCGCGCTCGCAGCGGCCGGTGCGGCCGCGGGGGCGGAGCCGGACCGCGCAGGCTGCTGGGCCAGCGCCGTGACGGACAGCGCCGGCGCGATCAAGGCCGCGAGGGCAAAAACGAGAGGTTTCATCGGCGTTCCGTCATTGCTCCACATGGCTCGATGCAACGGCCTCACGGCTTGGCAGCCGGACGAAGGGCTTCGAGATTGGGCGTGCTGCCCTCGCGCTCCGGCCCGGCCAAGCTGCGCGCCGGCGCATTCTCGATCAAGACGTGCACACGCCCCTCGAAGGTGATGAGCGCGCCATTGTCCTTCACGTCGAGCGTGTCCGCGTCAATCGTGGTCGTGCCGAGATTGACCTTCACCGGCTCGCGCGAATTGACGGTTCCAGCCTTGAAGTCGACATCGGCGGTGCGCATGCGGACATCATAGCCCGACTCGGTCCGGATCTTCACGTCGTCGACCAGCTTGAGCTTTTCCTTCTGCTGATCGAAGAGGCCGCTCTTGGCGTTGATGTTGATCCAGCCTTCGGACTTCATCAGCACCCGCGCCACCATCTGCACGAGCTCGATCTGCGTGGGATTGCGCACGTCCTGCAGCGCCGAATCCGCCGTGACTTCGTAAGGGCTGTTGTCCTTGCGATAGCCGGCGAGCTTCGGGGTCTCCATGACCACCTTGCCACCGGACAGGCTGATTCCGCCCAGCGAGAAATTGCCGGCATGACGCAGCGGATTGAGGAAGGGGACGACGATCAGCCCGACCACCGCTCCGATCGCCCCGATCGGGATCAGGCGCCGCAGCAGGCGCACGAGCACGGAATGGCGGCGCGCCGCCTGAAAGGCGCTCTGCCGCATCTGCGCCCGAATCGCCGCCGGACTGCGCGTCTCAGGGGTTGTGATCGCCAAGCTCATGCCCGCCCATTGCCAGCCGCCGACGGCTTTTTGATGTCGAACCGAGGCGCATGCCAGCAGGCAACAGCGACCGGTCCGGCAACCGCCAGACGAATGACCTTAGCCTCAAATACCTCAAATTTACGTATGCGCGAAGATGTCGACTTCCGGCCAGCCGGCCAGATCGAGCTCGGCGCGCGTCGGCAGGAAGTCGAAGCAGGCCTTGGCGAGGTGCATACGCCCCTCGCGCTCCAGCAGAACGTCGAGCTTCGCCTTCAGGGCGTGCAGGTGCAAAACGTCGGAGGCGGCATAGCCGAGCTGCGCTTCGGTCAGCGTATCGGCGCCCCAATCCGAGGATTGCTGCTGCTTCGACAATTCGACGCCAAGGAGCTCGCGGACGAGGTCCTTGAGCCCGTGCCGATCGGTATAGGTGCGCACCAGCTTCGAAGCGATCTTGGTGCAGTAAACCGGCGCGGTGACGACGCCGAACGCATTTTCCAGCGCGGCGATGTCGAAGCGGGCGAAGTGGAAGAGCTTCAGCACGCTGGTGTCCGCGAGGATGCGGCAGAGGTTGGCCGGCGCCGCGGCGCCCTTCGGAATCTGCACGACGTCGGCAGTGCCATCACCGCGCGAGAGCTGCACCACGCAGAGCCGGTCACGCTGCGGGTTGAGACCTAGCGTCTCGGTGTCGATCGCCAGGACCGGTCCCGGCTCGAACCCATCGGGAAGATCGCCGCGATGCAGACGAATGGTCATGCCCAGAACCTCGCTCGGCAGCGCGACGCGCCGCTCACTCAACCTGCCATCCGCCAATCACGCCGAATGGCCCCCTTCAAAATCCGGAGAACCTCTCGCAGCTAGCGGCGCGTCCCGTCGGGTTCAAGCATTTTCTCTGCCAGAACAACCGGTTCGGGCGGATTAACCATTTATTCACCATAAGCTTCATTCCGGCCCATCTGCGTGCGAGAATGCAGGATCGGAGCCCGATTCATGTCCGCAATCCGCTTGTTCACCGATCTTGATGGCCGAATCGGCCTGCGCCAGTTCTGGCTTGGCAGCATCGCCCTCGCCCTCTGCCTGCTGGCGGTCCAGTGGGGCGCGCCCCACGTGATGGACTGGCATTCTGCGAAAATGGCCGTCGCCTTCGCCAACGCCTTCGCCCTGTTCCCCTGGGCTGCGCTGGCGGCCAAGCGCGCCACCGACCGGGGCGGCTCCTCGATGTTCGGCATCCTGCTGGTCTGCGCCATCGTCCTGCCGCGGGAAGTGCAACCGATGCTCGACTACGCTTGGGCGCCGTCGCTGATCGCGATCTCGACGATGGCCTGGCTGGTCGCGCTGGTCGATCTCGGTTTGATGCCAGGCGTCGACCGCGATGCGCCGCTTGCGGAGCAAGGCAGGGCTGCTAAACCGGCTCGATGAGCCCAAGCACGCCCGCCCCCCTCGCCTTCGACCCCACCGATCCGGTCGCCCTCACCCAAGCTCTGGTCCGTTGCGCCTCGGTGACACCCACCGAAGGCGGCGCGCTTGCACTGCTCGCTGCCGTGCTGAGCGCCGAAGGCTTCAGCGTCGAGCGGCCGGTGTTCTCAGAGCCCGGCATGCCCGATGTCGAGAACCTCTATGCCCGCATCGGCAGCGAGGGGCCGGTCTTCGTCATTGCCGGCCATACCGACGTCGTCCCGCCCGGCGACCTCGCCGCCTGGACGCATGATCCGTTCGCGGCCGAGATTGAAGGCGGCACGCTGTACGGGCGCGGCGCCTGCGACATGAAGGGCGGGCTCGCCGCCATGACCTCGGCCGCGATCCGCTATCGCCGCGAGAACCCGGATGCCCCGGGCTCGATCGCCTTCCTCATCACCGGCGACGAGGAAGGCCCGGCCGTCAACGGCACGGTCAAATTGCTGGCCTGGGCCGACGCCCGCGGCGAGCGCTTCGACCATTGCCTGCTCGGCGAGCCGACCAATCCGGCGGCGATGAGCGACATGATCAAGATCGGCCGGCGCGGCTCGCTGACCGGCAAGCTCACGGTGCAGGGCGTGCAGGGGCATGTCGGCTATCCGCACCTCGCCCAGAACCCGATCCGCGGCATGGTCCGGTTGCTGGCGGCGCTGGACGCAACACCGCTCGATGCCGGCACCGAGCATTTCGACCCGAGCAATCTCGAGGTGACGACGCTCGATGTCGGCAACCCCGCGACGAACGTGATCCCGGCGCAGGCCAAGGCCGTCTTCAACATCCGCTTCAACGACCTCTGGACACCGCAGACGTTGTCCGCCGAGATCGAGCGCCGCTTATGCGATGCGGCCGGCAATGCGGTGCGCTACGAAATCGTCTTCGAGCCGACCAATGCCGTCGCCTTCCTGACCCAGCCCGGGCCGTTCGTCACCATGGTCGCCGAGGCAGTTTCAGCCGAGACCGGCAAGCGCCCGGCCCTATCGACAACCGGGGGTACCTCCGACGCCCGCTTCATCAAGAACTACTGCCCTGTCGTCGAATACGGCGTCGTCGGCCAGACCATGCACCAGATCGACGAGCGGGTCGCCACCGCCGACCTCGTCACGTTGGAACGGATCACGCATCGTTTACTGGCGACGTATTTCGCTGCAGCGCAGCAGGCTTGACGGAACCGACCCCGAAGCTCACAGTTTAGACGAAAGTCTAATATGGTGACGTCCGGAGGGTTGGGCCATGAGGCTTGCTGCCGACGATGTGACGCGATCGCTCGCCGCCTCCTGGCGCCTGCTGCGGGCCGATGCGAAAGCCCTCCCCGATCTCGACCTCAGCCGCGACGGCTTCTGGCGCTCCTATCTCGCGCTGGTGCTGGTCGTACCCTCGATGATCCCGGCGCTGGCGGCGGAGCGCACCCTCGCCGGCCTGTCGAACAGCGACGGCATGTTCGACGCGCCCGGCCTGATCGCCGCGATCGTCACCGCCGAGATCCTGGCGATCCTCGCCGTGCCGGCGCTGCTGGTCGGGCTCGCGCCCGGCCTCACCCGCAATCCGCGCTTCACCAGCTTCGTCATCGCCTGGAACTGGGCCGGCATCCTCTCGGCGGCATTGATGGCGGTGCCGGCGACAGTGTTCGCGCTGGGCTGGTCGAACCCGGGCATCGCCGGCTTCCAGAGCCTCGCCTTCGCGGCGATCGTGCTCAGGCTGCGCTATTGCGTCGCCAGGGCCACCTTCGGGGCCGACAACGGCGTCGCGGGCGCGATCGCCTGCGCCAGCGTGCTCGCCGACTACACGGTGCTGAAGATTTTTGGGCTCGCAGGGTTCTGATCGCTTGCCGTCATTCCGGGGCATGGCGAAGCCATGAGCCTGGAACCCATGAACACCGCCCTTTCCGTCATGGTCGGGCTCGTCCCGACCATCCACGTCTTTGCTGGTCGAAGGCCGTGCTCAAGACGTGGATGCTCGCCACAAGGGCGAGCATGACGGGCTGGAACAATGTCGTGGTCATGGGTTCCAGGCTCGCCGCTGCGCGGCGCCCCGGAAAGACGACGTGCTTCTCAGTAATCGACGCCCGCCAGGTAGAGCCCGCAGGGCGGCGCCAGCGCGGCGCATTGCGAGCGGTCGCGCGCCGCCAGCACCTTGCCGACCTTGTTCTCCGGCCAGCGCCCCATGCCGACCATCTTCAGGCAGCCGACCATGGAGCGGACCTGATGATGCAGGAAGGAACGGGCATGGACATAGGCGACGATCTCGGCTCCCTCGCGCCGGCAGTCGAAGCGGTCAAGCGTGCGCAAGGGGCTGTTGGCCTGGCATTCGGCGGCGCGGAAGGTGGTGAAGTCGTGATGGCCGATCAGCGCCTTGGCGGCGCGGTCCATCGCCTCATGGTCGAGCCTGACCGGGACATGCCAGACCCGGTTCGCATCGAGCGCTGGCTGCGCCCGCCGGTCAAGGATGCGGTAGATGTAGTAACGACGCGTCGCCGAAATGCGGGCATCGAAGGTATCCGGCACCGCCTCAGCACTCAGCACCGCCACCGGCAGGCGCTTCAGCCTCGCATTGCTGGCATCGCGCACGACATCGGTGCGCCACTCCTTATCGAGATCGACATGGGCGACCTGATGGGTGGCGTGGACGCCGGCATCGGTCCGTCCGGCGCAATGCAGGCGCACGGCATGGCCGCAGAAGGCTTCGATCGCCTCCTCGACGCTCTGCTGCACCGAGGGGCCATTGAGCTGGCGCTGCCAACCTGAGAAGGGCGTGCCGTCATATTCGATGACGAGCTTGTAACGCGGCATCGCTACAGCTTCGATCCGGCCGAGAGCCGCGCACCGCGCAGGAACTCCTGGGCGCTCATCGGCCCCTTCCCGGCGCGCTGGACCTGAACCAGCTTCACCGCCCCGACCGCGCAGGCGATGGTGCCCTCGTCGTCGAGCAGCGTTCCCGGCTCGGCTGCGCCGCCGGCACGGGCGGTGCGCAGCAACTTCAGCCGCTCCGGGCCCTTGCCGAGATCGACCTCGACGAAGGCGCCCGGGAAAGGCGAGAGACCACGGACGACGTTATGGACCTGCTGCGCCGGCCGGTTCCAGCTCAGCTTCGCCTCGTCATTGCCGATCTTGCTGGCATAGGTGACGCCCTCTTCCGCCTGCGGCGTGAAGCGCAGGCCGCCGCGGCTGAGCGCGGCGAGCGCCCGGACCATCAGGTCGGCGCCGAGGCCGGCGAGCCGGTCGTGCATGTCGCCGGCCGTGGCGTTGCCGTCGATCGCAAGCCTCTCGACCATGGCGACGGGGCCGGTGTCGAGCCCCTCCTCCATCTTCATCACGCAGACGCCGGTCTCGGCATCGCCCGCCATGATGGCGCGCTGGATCGGTGCAGCACCGCGCCAGCGCGGCAGGAGCGATGCGTGCAGGTTGAGGCAGCCGAGCTCCGGCACCTTGAGGATCGCCTTGGGCAGGATCAGGCCATAGGCGACGACGACGGCGACATCGGCCTCGTGCGAGGCCATGATCTCGGCCGCCTCGGCGGTCCTCAGCGTCTTCGGCGAGAACACCGGGATGCCGAAACGCTCGGCCGTGACCTGGACCGGCGAGGGCCGCAGCTCCATGCCGCGCCCGGCCGGCGCCGGCGCGCGCGTATAAACGGAGACGACCTCGTGGCCCTGGCCGATGATCTCGGTCAAGGTCGGCACGGCGAAATCCGGCGTGCCCATGAAGATGATGCGCAAGCTCATGCTCTCAAGCCCCGGCCGGTCAGGCCGCGCTCTCCCGTTTCGCCGCCTTGGCGAAGCGCTTGTTGACGCGGTCGCGCTTCAGCCGTGACAGGTAGTCGATGAAGAGCACACCGTTGAGATGGTCGATCTCGTGCTGCAGGCAGGTCGCGAGCAGGCCGTCGGCCTCGATCTCATGCGCCTTGCCGTCGAGATCGCGATAGGCGACCTTGACCCGCGCCGGCCGCTCGACCTCCTCGTAATATTCGGGAATCGAGAGGCAACCCTCCTCGTAGGAGCTGAACTCCTCCGAGCGCCAGGTCACCTCGGGGTTGATGAGGACCATCGGCTCGCGCTTCTGTTCCTCGCCTTCCTCCGCCTTCTTTGAGACGTCGAGCGTGACGAGGCGGACCGGCTCGCCGATCTGGATCGCGGCGAGGCCGATGCCCGGCGCGTCGTACATCGTCTCCAGCATGTCGTCGGCGAGCTTGCGGATTTCCGGCGTGATCTCGCCGATCGGCGTGGAAACCTTGCGCAGCATTGAATCGGGCAGGATGACGAGGGGGCGGATGGCCATAGGGCGCTCTGGACGTTTCAGGAGTTGCCGCGACATAAGCGCTTGTGACGAAACGGTCAAACTGTTCCGCTTATGTTCTAGAAATGCCATTCAAATCGTGTAGGCTTGCGGCATGAACCAGATCGCCTTCGTCCTGCTGGAACGCCCCGTGAGCTGGGCCGAGGCCGCCTTCGGCTTCGCGGGGCTGACGCTCCTCCTGCTGGTGCTGGCACTGCTCTCGTCCTGGCGCGCGGCGCGCCGGCGCGAAATCGAAGCAGCGATGGCAGCTGAGCGCGCCCGCGAGATGGACGACAAGGTCGCCGAGATGAACCGGCAGCAGGCCGAGCTCAGCGGCCGCATGCAGACCATGGCCGAAATTCTCTCGACCCGGCAGGGCGACCTCGCCCGCATCATGGCCGAGCGGATGGACGGGCTGCGCCAGCAGGTCGGCGCCGGCCTCGAGCAGAATGTTCGCCAGACCAATGAGAGCCTCGGCAAGCTGCAGGAGCGCCTGGCGGTCATCGACAACGCGCAGAAGAACCTGACCGAGCTCACCGGCGAGGTGGTGACGCTGAAGGACGTGCTCGCCAACAAGCAGGCGCGCGGAGCCTATGGCCAGGGCCGGATGGAGGCGATCATCCGCGACGGTCTTCCAGCGGCATTCTTCTCGTTTCAACCGACGCTCTCGACCGGCAAGCGGCCGGACTGCCTCGTCACCCTGCCTGGCGACGGGCGCGGCCTCGTCATCGACGCAAAATTCCCGCTGGAGAGCTTCACCCTGCTACGCGAGGCACGAGGCGAGGAGGCGAAGAAGCACGCGTCGGCACGGGTGCGCGCCGATGTCGGCCAGCACGTCAAGGATATCGCCGAGCGCTATTTCCTGCCGGGCGAAACGCAGGACATGGCGTTGCTCTTCGTGCCGTCGGAGGCGATCTACGCCGATCTGCACGAGCATTTCGACGATATCATCCAGAAGGCGCACCGGGCGCGGGTGATGATCGTCTCACCCTCGCTGCTGGCACTGGCGATCCAATTGATGCAGTCGCTGGTGCGTGACGCGCGCATGCGCGAGGAAGCGCAGGTGATCCAGGCCGAGGTCGGCAAGCTGCTCGACGATGTCCGCCGCCTCGGCGACCGGGTCGACAAGCTCGACAGCCATTTCCGCCAGGCGCAGGACGACGTCGCCCAGATCAGGACATCAGCAGGCAAGGTCACCGGCCGGGCCGAGCGGATCGGCGCGCTCGAGTTCGACGATGTCAGGCCGAACGAACCGCAACTTCCGTTCGCAAAAGCCACGAATCTGAAGGCGGCGGAGTGACGCGGCGCGACGCCATTCGTCCCGGTCGCCATGGCGAGAGCACATTCCGGCGTTGAGGTAGAGGCCTTCCCAGACCGCGCCGGAGGCCGCAAACCTTGCTCGTCCAGATCGGAACGCTCATCGCCGCGACGAGCTTCGTGCAACTCGCCAACGGCTTCTTCAACACGTTCCTATCGCTGCGGCTGACCAGCGAAGGCTTCGGCCCGACGCTGACCGGCATCGTGCTGAGCGCCTATTTCATCGGCTTCACCATCGGCGCCGTCGGCTGCGGGCCCGTGATCCAACGCATCGGCCATATCCGCGCCTATGCAGCCTTCGCCGGCATGGTGGTGGTCGGGACGGCGGCGATGCCGCTCTTCATCTCGCCGCTCGGCTGGATGGCATGCCGGGCGGCGATCGGGATCGGCTGTGTCGGCCTGTTCATCACCACCGAGAGCTGGCTCAACGCCAAGGCCCCGGCCGACCAGCGCGGCCGCATCTTTTCGATCTACATGGTCGGCACCTTCCTGGCGCTGGCGGCCGGGCAATTGCTGATCGGCAAGCTCCCGGTCGAGACCGCCACCCCGTTCAACATCATCGTCGCGCTGTTCGCGCTGGCGCTGGTGATGGTCAGCACGACACGCGCGGAGGCGCCGACGCTGCCGGCGGAGGCCTCGCTGCCCTATGGCGACCTGACCCGGCAGGCGCCGATCTCGGTGATCGGCTGCGTCATCGCCGGCATGATCAGCAGCGCCTTCTACGCGCTGTTCCCGGCCTGGATGGCGCGCAACGCCATCCCCCAGGAGACGATCGCGCTGTTCATGCTGGTCGCCGTGCTCGGCGGCTTCGCCTTCCAGGTCCCCGTCGGCCGCCTCTCCGATCGTGGCGACCGCCGGATCGTGCTGGCGGGGCTGGCGCTCGGCTTCTCGGTCGCTGCCGTCGCGCTCGATCTCGTGCCGCGCCATCTCGGCGCGGTGCTGCCCGTCGCCGCCCTGCTCGGGGGCTTCATGTCGACGCTCTATCCGGTCTGCGTCGCCCATGCGCTCGACCGCATGCCGCAGGACCGCGTCGTCGCCGTCAGCGGCCGGCTGATCCTGGTCAGCGGCATCGGCTCGGCGCTCGGCCCGCTGCTCGGCGCGCAGGTGATGGCGCGGCTCGACATCAACGGGCTGCTCTATTTCATGGCGGCGATCAGCGCACTGCTCGCAGCCCTCGCGGCGCTGCGCATCCGCCAGCGCGCCGCGCCCGAACAGATGTCCGAACGCCCCTTCGCGGTTCTCGACCCGATGACAGCGCCGATCTCGCAGGAGCCGGAAGCGACGGAGGCGGACGGATCGCCACGCCCGCTGCCGGCCTGATCAGGCCCGCGCGAGATTGGCCGAGAGTTCCGGCTTCACGTTCAGCGTCTGGAAGACGACGCAATAGCGCTCAGTCAGCTTGAGCAACGTGTCGAGCTTCTCCTGCGGCGCGTCGGTCTCGACGTCGAAGGAAAGGCGGATCGCCTTGAAGCCGACGGCAGCGTCTTTGGCGACGCCGAGCGTGCCGCGGAAATCGAGATCGCCCTCGGCCCGGACGGTGCCCTTCTTAAGCTCGATCTCGAGCGCGGTCGCGACCGCCTTCAGTGTGACGCCGGCGCAGGCGACCAGCGCCTCGAGCAGCATGTCGCCGGAGCAGAGCTCGGCGCCGGAGCCGCCGGTCGCCGGGTGCAGGCCGGCGAGCGCGATCGCCCGGCCGGTCTCGACCTTGCAGGCGATGTGCTGGTCGTCGAGCTCGCCCTTGGCCTTCAGCGTGATCACCGCCGCATCGGGCGCCTCACGATACTTGTCCTTGAGCGGGGCCTGCAAAGCGCGCAGCGCGGTGACGTCCATGATCGTGATCCCTGGCAGAAACGGTTCGCGGCCTGTCTAGCCGGTTCAGGCCGCCGCCTCCACCTCCGGCGCGACATGCCGGCTTTCCTTGTCGAGCGCCCGGCGCAATTCGCGGCGCAGCGCGACGAAGCCGACCGAGCCCTCCTCGCGCGGACGGGCGAGCAGATTGTCGAGGCTGAAGGCGACCGGGCCCGGCTGCTGTGGCACGACGAGGATGCGGTCGGCGAGTCGCACGGCGTCCTCGACCGAACCGGTGGACATGACCACGGCCGGGCGTCCCTGCGTACAGAGTTCCGGCAGGAAGGCGGCGAGCCGCTGGCGCGCCTGCGCATCCAGCGCGGCGAAGGGTTCGTCGATCAGCAGCAGGCGCGGCCTGACCAGCAGCAGGCGGGCGATGGCAAGTCGCAGCAGCTCTTCCGGCAAGAGCGTCCCGGGCCGCTGCGTCGCCTGCGCGGCAAGGCCGACGCGGACCAGCACATTGGTGATCAGACCCTCGCGCTCGAAGGGTGTGGCTTTGGGCAAGGCAAAGGCGAGGTTCTCGGTGAGATCGAGCCAGGGGAAGAAGCGCGGCCGGGCACAGAGCAGGCCGATCCCGGCAGTCGGCACCGTTCCTTCGCCAGCCCTCAGGCCGGCGAACCCACGCAGTGCCACCGCGCGCACCTCGGGAGTGCCGAGTACCGCGACGACCTCGCCCGCAGCGGGACGTGACAGGGCGTGATCGTGAGAACGGGGAAGATCGTGAAGATCGGCCGACATAACTGGCTCCATCCATAGACAAGGCGGAAGGAGCGCCAACGGCCTTGAGGCCATCCCGTCGTCCCGCGCTTTAGCTGCATTTGTTTCGCGCCCGCAAGCTGAGGCTCAAATCGGCGCGTGTCCTTTCATAAGGTCTGAGCGTCCGTTTTGTCAAACGGTCGATCAAGCTCGGCGAAGTCGTTCTGGGCGAGCCGGTACCGGCATTGCAGGATCGTCTCGCCGCGTGAGCGCGACGGACGCTCGACCTGGTCGAGCAAGCGGAAACCCAGTCTCTGCAGCACCCGGCCCGAAGCCACATTGTCCGCGGCATGGCCGGAACGGAGGGACTGGAGCCCGGCCTCGGCGAACGCGAACCGCACCACGGCCGTCGCGGCCTCAGCGGCGAAGCCTTGCCCCCAAGCCGCCTGCTCGAACCAATAGCCGATCTCCCCCTCGCCATCGGCGATCTCATCGAGATCGGCGAGCCCGATCATCCGGCCGTCCCAAAAAGCTGCAAAGCGGTAGGCCTCCCCGGTCGCCCATTCGCGCGGATGATCGGCGAACCAGGCTTCGATCTCGGTGCGATCAGGCGGGAAGGAGGCCATCCGCAGCATCCGCGTGACGGCCCAGTCGGACTGGATCTCGAAGGCGCGCTGCGCATCCGCTGCAGACGAGGGCCGCAAGACGAGCCTCATCGTCGAAATCGGAGCGCGGGGGATGGTAGAAATTGTCATTGCCGCGAGATTGGCACTGCAAAATGACGACTACCACCACATCCCGGCGCTCTCGGCCGCCTTGTGCTGGCGCGGCTCGCTGTCGGTGAGCGAGCGATCCAGCGTGCGCAGCGCCTCGCGCTTGGTCGCCTCGAAGGCGGGCGAGAGCCGGTCGCGCGGGCGGGTCAGCGGATTGTCGAGCTCGTCAAAGATGCGGCCGGGCCTGGGCTGCATCACGACGATGCGGTCGGCCAGCTTCACCGCTTCCTCGACATCGTGGGTGACCATTACCACGGTCGGCCGGCTCTCCTCCCAGAGCGCGAGGAGATGGCCGTGCAGGCTGGCGCGCGTCGTCGCGTCGAGGGCCGAGAAAGGCTCGTCCATCAAGAGGAGTTTTGGCCGGGTCACGAGCGCGCGGGCGATGGCGACACGCTGCTGCTGGCCGCCGGAGAGCTCGCGCGGCCAGCGCGCCTCGTAGCCGGCGAGACCGACGCGGGCGAGCGCGCCAGTGACGAGACGGGAGCGCTCCGCTGCCGGCAGATGACTGAGGCCGAAGCCGGCATTGTCGGCGACGGAGAGCCAGGGCAGCAAACGCGGCTCCTGGAAGATCACGCCGACATCGGCGCGCGGCTCGGTGATCGCGGCCTCGTCGAGCAGGATGCGCCCCTCGCTCGGCCGGTCGAGCCCCGCGACGAGGCGCAATAGCGTGGTCTTGCCGCAGCCGGAGCCGCCGACCAGCGCCAGGATCTCGCCGGCGGCGACGGAGATGTCGATGCCTGACAGGGCACGGGTGCCGTCGGCATAGGTCTTGGAGAGCTGGTCGAAGGTCAGCATCGCGCCCTCAGAGCCTGTCCCTGGCGGTGTCCTGCCAGGCGAGGAAGGGGCGGGTCAGCGCGAGCAGGAGGCCATCGGCGAACTTGCCGAGCACGGCGAAGGCGATGATCGCGGCAATGATGGTGTCGGGTCGGCCGAGCTGCTGGCCATCGACCAGGAGATAGCCGAGGCCCTCGCTCGCGCCCATGATCTCGGCAGCGACGACGAACATGAAGCCGAGCCCGAGCCCACCACGCAATGCCGTGAACCAGTCGGGCAGGATCGCCGGCAAGAGCACGCGCCGGACCATGGCGAGTTTGCCGAGGCGGAAGACGCGGCCGACCTCGACGATCTTGCGGTCGATCGAGAGGATCGCGGCGGCGACGCCGAGATAGACCGGGAAGAAGACGCCGACCGCGATAAGCGCCACTTTCGAGGCCTCGAAGATGCCGAACCAGAGGATGAAGAGCGGCACCCAGGCGATCGAGGGGATGGCGCGCAATGCCTGCAAAGTCGGGTCGAGCAGGCCGCGCGCCAACGGCAGCGCACCGGTCAGGGCCCCGAGCGCGGTACCGACGGCGGCGCCGATGCCGAAGCCGGCAGCGACGCGCCAAAGCGTCGCCGCGGCATGGGTCCAAAGCTCGCCGCTGACCGCGAGCTGCCAGAGCGTCTTGCCGACCACGCTGGGCGGCGGCATCAGCCGGCCATTGGCGAGGCCGGCCCGAACGAGGATTTCCCAGAGAACCGCGAGGATAACGGGGAGCAGGAAGCCGGCTAGGCGCAGGCCTGCGCGCGAAGCCGGTCGCGCTTGCGGTGCGACCGGCTTCTCGTCAACGGCTTCTGCGATCTCGATCGTGCTCATCTGCCCGCGATCATGACCGCTCAGTTGGTCGCGGCAAAGCGCTTGTCGATCAGCGCGTCGACTGAGGCCCTGACGTCGGCATTGGCGGGCAGGACGCCTGCCTGCTGCAAGGCGAGGCCCGCGGCCAGGATCGTCTCGGCCTGGGCCGGGCCGATCGTGCTGTGGGTCAGCTCGGTACGGGTGAGCTGGCGCTCGATCACCGCGTCGGAGAGCTTGGTCGCCTCGACCAGCGCCTTCCTGACCTCGGCCGGGTTGGCGAGCGCGATGGCACGCGCTTCCTCATAGGCCTTGAGCACCTTGCGGACGAGATCCGGGTTCTTCTCGGCGAACTCCTCGCGGACATTGAGGACGCCCCAGGTGTTGTCGGCGGCTTTGCGGTGGAAGAGCTTGGCCCCGGCCTCGACCTCGGCGGCGGCCATCATCGGATCGAGGCCGGCCCAGGCCTCGACATCGCCGCGCTCCAAGGCAAGACGGCCGTCGGCATGCTGCAGCAGCACGAGCTTGACATCCTTCTCGGTCAGGCCGGCCTCGGCGAGCGAGCGGACCAGGAAGATGTGCGGATCGGTGCCACGGGTCACCGCGACGCGCTTGCCCTTGAGGTCGGCGACCTTGGTCACCTCGCTCTTGCCGCCGGTGACCAGCGCCGTCCATTCCGGCCGCGAATAGACATAGATCGACTTGATCGGGTTGCCGTTGATCCTGGCGATCAGCGCGGCGGCACCGGCGGTCGAGCCGAAATCGAGCGAGCCGGCATTGAGGAATTCGAGCGCCTTGTTCGAGCCGGCCGAGAACACCCACCGCACTTTGATGCCGTCGGCCGCGAGCGCCTTCTCGAGGATGCCGCGGTCCTTCAGGACAAGGCTGACAGGGTTGTAGGTGGCGTAGTCGACGCGGATCTCCTTCGGCGCCTGCGCCTGGGCGCTGCCAAAGACTAACGAGGCCGCAGCGAAGCCGGCGAGCACGGCGCGGCGGGTCGGAAATGAGATGATCGGCATGGCGTTCCCCTTCGGTCCATCTTGCGCGAAGGGATGGAGGCTGTTCGCCTCCGGCGCCCCCGCTTTAGCTGCACTTGTTTCGCGCCCGCAAGCTGCTGGCTCAAATCGGCGCGTGTCCGATTGTTAGGTTCGATCGTTCTCTTTGTCAAACAAGACGTAGGATTGCGTGATATCCATAATTTCACATAGCTATTGTGTTGAATTATGTTTCCGCGCCTGGCCTCGTTCGTGCTAGGAATCGGACTGCCGCCGCGTCTGCCGAAAGTCTCGAAGAGCCTCGTTCAGTGCCGCCCTCCCCCGACAAGCCAGCCCCCCGCCTCGCCGAATTCATCGACAATCCCACCGCCGCGGTCGGCAAGCTGGCGCGGCACTGTCACGAGGGCGATCGCGAGGCCTTACGCGGCGCGCTCGTCAATGCCCTGCGCGACAATCTCGAAGAGGGTCGCCAGTCGGCGCGCGAGATTCTGGCCAAGTCCCGCAACGGCCTCTCCTGCGCCAAGCGGCTTTCCGGCGTGATGGACAGCATCGTCGCCAGCCTGCATGTCGCGGCAACCCGGCACTTCTACCCGGTCGAGAACCCGTCCGCCGGCGAGCGCATCGCCGTCGTCGCGGTCGGCGGCTATGGCCGCGGCACGCTGGCGCCGGGCTCCGATGTCGACCTGCTCTTCCTGTTCCCTGACAAGCAGACCGCCTGGGGCGAGAGCGTGGTCGAGGCCATGCTCTACCCGCTCTGGGACCTGAAGCTGAAGGTCGGCCATTCCGTGCGTTCGGTCGACGACTGCATCCGCGAGGGACGGGCGGACATGACGATCCGCACCGCGCTGCTGGAAGCGCGGTTGATCTGCGGCGATGCGGCCCTGTTCGCCGATCTGCAGCGACGCTACGGCGCCGAGATCGCGGAAGGCACCGCCGCAATCTTCACCGAGGCCAAGCTCGCCGAGCGCGAGGCCCGCGTCGCCCGCGCCGGCTCGTCGCGCTACTTGGTCGAGCCCAACGTCAAGGACGGCAAGGGCGGCCTGCGCGATCTCAACACGCTGTTCTGGATCGCCAAATACTCCTACCGCGTCGACGATCCGGCCGAGCTGGTCGAGGCCGGGCTGTTCGATGCGCGCGAATTCGCGATGTTCCAGCGCTCGGAGGAATTCCTCTGGCGGGTGCGCTGCTGGATGCATTTCATCACCGGCCGGGCCGAGGAGCGGCTCTCCTTTGACCTGCAGCGCCAGGTCGCGGCAGCGATCGGCTATGCCGGCCGCAGCGGCCAGGCGCCGGTCGAGCGCTTCATGAAGGCCTACTTCCTGATCGCCAAGGATGTCGGCGATCTCACCGCGATCGTCTGCGCCGCTCTGGAGGCGCGCCAGCAGAAGCCGCGCGCCAGCCTGACCAGCCTGATCGGCTCCTTCACCAAGCGCCGACGCGTGCGCGCGCTCGGCCATCCCGATTTCACCCTGCAGGGCCAGCGCCTCGCCGTCATCGACGACGACGCCTTCAAGCGCGATCCGGTCAATCTGCTGCGGCTCTACGAGATCGCCAGCCGCGACGACCTCGCCATCCATCCCGATACCAGCCGGCTGGTGACGCAGTCGCTGCGGCTCGTCACCCCTCAGCTGCGTCAGGACCGCGAGGCCAACCGCATCTTCCTGGAGATCCTGACGGCACGACGCTCGCCGGAAGCCGTGCTGCGGCGGATGAACGAATCCGGCCTGCTCGGGCGCTTCATCCCGGATTTCGGCCGCGTCGTGGCGATGATGCAATTCAACATGTATCATCACTATACGGTCGACGAGCATCTGATCCGCTCGATCGGCATCCTGGCCGAGATCGACGCCGGCAAGCTCGAAGCCGAGCACCCCCTGGCGAACTCGATCTTCGCGACGATCACCAACCGCCGGGCGCTCTATGTCGCGCTGTTCCTGCACGACATCGCCAAAGGCCGGCCGGAGGATCATTCGGTGGCCGGCGCGCGCATCGCCCGCAAGCTCTGCCCGCGGCTCGGCCTGACCGATGCCCAGACCGAGACGGTGGTCTGGCTGATCGAGAACCATCTGGTGATGTCGACCGTCGCACAGAGCCGCGATCTCGGCGATCCCAAGACGATCGAGAGCTTCGCGGGAATCGTGCAGACACTGGAGCGCCTGAAGCTTCTGCTGGTGCTGACCGTCGCCGACATCAAGGCGGTCGGCCCCGGCGTCTGGAACGGCTGGAAGGGCCAGCTGCTGCGCACGCTCTACTACGAGACCGAGGTCGTGCTCGCCGGCGGCCATTCCGGCATCGAGCGCAAGGCCAGGGTCGAGCGCAAGCAGCAGGCGCTCGAAGCGCGCCTCACCGATTGGACCGAAGACGAGCGCGCCGCCTATCTCGCCCGGCACTATCCGGCCTACTGGCTCAAGGTCGAGCCCGAGCGGCAGGAGCAGCATGCCCGCTTCCTGCGCGAAGCCGAGATCGCCGGCCGCACCACCGCGACGCGGGTCGAGACCGACCAGTTCCGCGGCGTGACCGAGCTCACCGTGCTGGCGCCCGACCATCCGCGGCTGCTCGCCATCGTCACCGGCGCCTGCGCAGCAGCCGGCGGCAACATCGTCGACGCGCAGATCTTCACCACCACCGACGGGCTGGTGCTCGATACCATCTTCGTCTCGCGCGCCTTCGAGCGCGACGACGACGAGTTGCGCCGGGCCGAGCGGATCGCGGCGGCGATCGAGCGCGCACTCAAGGGCGAGATCAAGATCGCCGATCTCGTCGCCCAGCGCCGCGCCCCGCCGCCGCGCGGCGGAACGTTCCAGGTCGCGCCTGAGGTGATCATCGACAACGTCCTGTCGTCGCGGCACACCGTGCTGGAGGTCTCGGGCCTCGACCGGCCCGGCCTGCTCTACGATCTCACTACTGCGATCGGGAAGCTCAACCTCAACATCGCCTCGGCCCATATTGCGACCTTCGGAGAGAAGGCGGTCGACGTCTTCTATGTCACCGATCTCACCGGGGCGAAGATCACCTCGACCGGCCGCCAGCTGGTGATCCGCCAGGCGCTGCTGGCGGTGTTCGCCCTGGAGCTCGACAAGCATGCCTCCGGCAAGGCCAAGGCCGTGGCCCGTGCTTGATTTCGCCTGGCCGAAGCCCGATATCGGCAGCGAAGCCGGTGCGCCGATAGGCAGCGCCGCAATGATGCATGACGATCAAACGATTGGGATGATGGAATGACGCAGAACCCTGCGAAGGACGATCCGAAGCCGGAAACCGAAAACCAGGACGCGGCGGAGACGCAGGCGAACGAGACGCAGGCGCCCACCCCGCTCGCCCTTCTCGAAGCCGAGCGCGACGACCTCAAGGACAAGCTGCTGCGCACCCTGGCCGAAATGGAGAACCTGCGCCGGCGCACCGAGCGCGAGATCTCCGACGCCAAGGCCTATGCGGTGACGAGCTTCGCCCGCGACCTGCTCGGCTCGGCCGACAATCTGCGCCGCGCGCTGGAAAGCGTGCCCGAGGCGGCCCGTGCTGCGGCCGACAACGCCCTGAAGGCAGTGGTCGAGGGCGTCGAATTGACCGAGCGCGAGCTGCTCAAGACGCTGGAACGCCACGGCGTGCGCAAGATCGACCCGCAGGGCGAGAAGTTCGACCCGAACCTGCACCAGGCGATGTTCGAGGCGCCCGATGCCGGCATCGCCAAGGGCCTCGTCTCCAAGGTGGTGCAGACCGGCTACAAGATCGGCGAGCGCGTGCTGCGCCCGGCGCTGGTCGGCGTCTCGGCCGGCGCGCCCAAGCCTGCCGCCAACGGCTCGGAGAACCCGGCCGCCGATGCCGGCGACAAGCCGGCACACTGATGGGTGTTGAAGGCTGGCGGTGGACCTGACCGGTTCATCCGCCGGCTGACGGCTTCGTCACCCGCCGCAAGGTCAGGTTGATCCGCCCGGCCTGCGGCAACAGGCTCGACGAGCCCGCGAGGATGCGGTCGATGCCGTGATAGGCCAGCCGCGCCTCGCCGCCGAAGGCGAGCGCATCGCCTGAAGCCAGCTTCAGGGAGAGCGTCTTGCCGCCGCGGCTGGTGCCGCCGATACGGAAGATTGCTGTATCCCCGAGCGAGAGCGAGAGCACCGGCGCGTCGAAATCCTGCTCGTCGCGATCCTGATGCAGGCCCATCTTCGCTGATGGCTCGTAGAAATTGACCAGGCAGGCCTCGGGCGGGTGCGGATAGCCCGCGAGCTCATCCCAGGCGCGCAGCAATCGGGCCGGAATCGGCGGCCATGGCGCCCCGGTCTCAGGATGCAGCGGCTGGTAGCGGTAGCCGCGTTCGTCCGAGACCCAGCCGAGCGAGCCGCAGTTGGTCATCTTGACCGAGAATGGTTTTCCGGTCTTCGGCATGCGCGGCACATAGAACGGCCCCTGCCGCGCCGCCTCGCGCAACTCAGCGACCAGAGCCGCCTGCTCGGCCGGATCGAGATAGCCCGGCCAGTGCGTCACGCCGGGCGCGACGGCAAGCGCGGTCATGACGGCCCTCAGAACTTGTCTAGGCCGAGCACGTCGGCCATCGAGTACAGGCCGGGCTTGCGGCCACGGCCCCAGAGCGCCGCCTTGACCGCGCCCTGCGCGAACAGGCTGCGATCCTCCGCGACATGGGCGAGCTCGAGCCGCTCGCCGGCGCCGGCGAAGATCACCTTGTGGTCGCCGATGACAGTGCCGCCGCGCAGCGCGGCGAAACCGATCGTGCCGGGCTGGCGGGCGCCGACCTGGCCGTCGCGCACCGCAACGCGGGCCTCGGCAAGCTCGACCGCGCGTCCCTGCGCCGCCGCCTCGCCGAGCAGGACGGCGGTTCCGGAGGGGGCGTCGACCTTCTGGCGATGATGCATCTCGACGATCTCGATGTCCCAGTCGGTGCCGAGCGTCGCCGCGACCTTGCGCACCATGGCCGCCAGCAGGTTGACGCCGAGACTCATATTGCCGGAGCGGATGATCGCGGCATGGCGCGAGGCGGCCTCGAGCTTGGCGAGATGCTGCGGCTCCATCCCCGTCGTGCCGGCGACATGGACGATGCGGGCCTGGGCGGCGAGGCCGGCGAAAGCGACGGTCGCTTCCGGCGTGGTGAAGTCGAGCACGCCTTCGGCCTCGACGAAGGCGGCGAGCGCATCGTCGCTGACGAGAATGCCGCTGGCGGGAAGGCCGGCGAGCACCGCTGCATCCTGGCCGAGCGCAGGCGAACCCGGGCGCTCGATCGCGGCGGAGAGCACACAGCCGGGCGTATCATGGATCGCTCTGACCAGCGTGCGGCCCATTCGGCCGGCGGCGCCGACGACGACGAGACGCATGTCGCTCATGGTGAAACGCTCCAGATAGCCAAGGCACGCGCCAGACGCTGACGCTAGCTTTTTCTTATCGCATTTTCTTCACGCGAACCGGTGGCCACTTCGCTCGAAAATGCTTCGCACATGCCTATAGGGCGCTTCTCCGGTCGCCGAAACGAAAAACGGCCGGGCAGAGCCCGGCCGTCCAGATTTCGGGTGTCGTCGCCGGCTTACTCGGCCGGCTGAATCCCCGTGACCTTCCACTCGCCGCCGCGGGAGCGGACGAAAGTCCAGTGCTCGGTGACCTCGCGCGGGATCGTTGCGTGGCCCTCGACGACCTTGCCGCCATTGCGCTCGACCATGGCCGTGAGCAGGCTGAAGCGCATCGCGACCGTGGCGTATTCGTAACCGTCCTCGCGCCAGGATTCGGCGAGGTCGCCCTGCAGCAGCTTGACGTCGGCCGCCTTCTCGATGAGGCCCTTGCGGACGTTATCGGCGAACTCCTCCTCGAGAGCGCCGGAGATCTCCGGCGTCGTGATCTGGCGCAGTCGCGCGATGTTCTCGTCGGAGATCGCGGACTGCACCTCGGAGAGCAGGCGCTCGAAGGTGCCGTAGTCGGCGCCCTGCAGCTCGAACTCGACCGGCTTGGCGGCAGAAGCCGCTGCAGCGCCGCCGCCGAGACCACCCATAGCCGGCGCGGCCGGCTGCGGCTGGTAGGCCTCGCGCCCGAGCGGCCCACCGGCGCTGGCGAGCTGCGGCTCGCTGCGACGGCGGAACAGGCGCAGCGCCAGCCAGATCAGGCCGCCGATCAGCGCGACCTGGAAGAGCAGGCCGAGGAAGCCGGCGATGCCGCCGAAACCGGCGCCCGAGAGCAGGCCGAACAGGCCGGCGCCGAGCAGACCACCGGCGACGCCCATCATCAGGCTACGCGCCATGGACGGACGAGCCGCCTGGGCGGCGGCACCGGCCGCAGCGCCAGCGGCCGGGGCCGCGGCCGATGGGCCGGGCGCCTGCGTCGGGCTGCGCTGGAACGACGAGCCGGGCGCAGTCGGCGTCGGCGCGACCTGCGACTGGCTGCGCGAGCCGCGGCTGCCGAAGCTGCGGCCGCCCGGAGCGGCCTCGGCGATGATCGGCACCAGCAGAAGGGCGCCAGCAATGAGGGCGATTGCACGTCCACGACGGGCGAGCGAAATCAGTGACATGGTTCCTCCCGGAGCCGGGATCGGCTCACTGGACCCGAAATATGGTCGGGTCGTACGACTTTCGCAAGGTGGGGACGGCCTGAACCTTCGGTGAATGAGCCGTGACAATGTTGGGTTGCCGGCTTCATTATGCTATCGTTTCCGTCTCGTTACGCTTCCCGAGGCGAACGACAGGAGCGAGCCATGGTCCGATCCCCTCGGAGGCTACCGCGCTCTCACGCCGCAACGCTGCTTTTGTCGGCTCTTTCTGCGACGATTCTGCTACTGTCTCCGCCTCCTGCCGTGGCGCAGGAGAAAGCCGCCGCCCTCGATCGGCCGCGTCTCGCGCAGGCGCCCGAGCCCTATTGCTACTGCTGGAGCGACGGCAAGAAAATCGCGGAGGGCAGCATGGCCTGCATCCGCACCACCATGGGCCGGCGCCTGGCCACCTGCGGCCGCGTCACCAACCTGATGTCCTGGGAAGTGACCGAGAACCCCTGCCCGGAGAGCTGAGCGACTCCGCTAGGCTGCTGCCATCTGAACAGGCACCAAACAGAAAAGCGCCGCGGGGCCTCTCCCGCGACGCTTTCCAATTGGCTTTATGGTCTTTTCGACTCGAGACTGACTTCCCCGTCAGAACGCTCCGATCACGATCGCCATGACCAGCACGAACGCCGCACCCATGGCCAACCGGTCGAGACTTAGCGCGAGGTTCATGTGAACCCTCCTGTGTCATTGACCTGACATGGAAGCTAGCAGAAACGGCGGCCGCCGCAAGTGGCTGCGTCGCCGCAGCGGCCACCGCACCAGAGAAGCGTTCTTAATCAGTGGTTAAATCATTGAACTGCTTTGTGGATAGTCCCGGACAGGACTTTCTCGAGGCAAGCTTTTAGTATTTCCAAGTGCAGCATAAATCCTTGGCGCCACAATCAAGCCGAAGTTGTTGCAGCGCAATATTGTCCCACGCGGGACGAGCACCCAGATCTCGCCGAGATATCGTCATGCCGGCATCAGGATCAGGCGCTCGAGCGCGCGCGCCACGGCGATGACGCGGGCGTCGCCGCCGAAGCGTCCGACGAGCTGGAAGGAGACCGGCAGACCGCGCGGACCGCGCATCAAAGGCACGGTCAGGCAGGGAGTTCCGAGCAGCGTCCAGAGCCGGTTGAACTTGGAATCGCCGGTCGAGGCGAGCGTCTCCGGCGCCTCGCCCGGCGCGGCATAGGTCAGGACGAGATCGACCTCACCGAGCCAGCGCTCAGCCACATGACGTCCGCGCCGGGCGGTGCCGCGGGCGGCGTCATAATTGTCGGGCGTAGTGGCGCGGGCATCGTCGAGATAAGCGCGCAGCTTCGGCGGCAGGTCTTCGCGGCGATTGGCGTATTCCCAGGCCAGTGCCTGCGTCGCCTCCCAGTTCTGCAGCGGACCATGGGCATGGAAGGTCGCTGCGAGCTCTGCCGGTGTCGCAATGTCGAGGACGGTCGCGCCGCCCTTGCGGGCGAAATCGGCGATGCGCTGCAGCGCGCCCTCGCAGGAGGGCTCTGGCTTGTCGGCGAACTCCTGCCGGCACAGGCCGAGCCGGAGTCCGTCCAGCGCCAGTTCGGGCGCGTCGAGATCGGGCCGGCCGGTCAGCGCCGCCAGGGCGAAGCCGAGATCGTCGGCGCTGGCAGCCATCAGGCCGAGCGTGTCGAGCGACCAGGAAAAGGGCTTCACCCCGACGGTCGGCAGCAGGCCGTAGGACGGCTTGATCGCGGCGACGCCGCAATAAGCAGCAGGACGGATCACCGAGCCGCCGGTCTGGGTGCCGATGGCGAGCGGGACGAGGCTGGCCGCCACCGCTGCGGCCGAACCGGCCGAGGAACCGCCGGGACTGGCCGAAGGGTCATGCGGGTTGCGGGTCGGAGCAGGATCGAGGAAGGCGAAGGCCGTGGTCTGGGTCTTGCCGGCGACGGTCGCGCCGGCTGCCTTCAAGGCCATCACGATCGGCGCGTCGGCCCTCGGCTGGTAGCCGTCATAGATCGGCGAGCCCATCCCGGTCGGAAGGTCAGCGGTGTCGATGATGTCCTTGACCCCGACGGCGATGCCGGAGAGCGGCCCTTCTCCCGCCGTCAGGCTCTCGGGACGCGCGGCAAAGGCACGCAGGTCGCCGTCGCGCTCGTCGATTCGCCGCTCGCTGTCGGCAAGGGCAGCCTGAGCGGAAACTTCGCCATTGGCGACGCGGCGAGCGATATCGCGAACCGAAAGCATGGACCTGTCCCTGGAATTCCGCGGCCGGGCCGCCGATGTGGCCATGCTGGCATGAGGTCGGCGCCGGAAGAAAGCCGGGAACGGGCTCTTGCAGACAGGGTATGCAACCGGCGCGCTGGTTCAGTAGGTCGCGCGACCGCCCGAAAGATCGAAGATGCCGCCGGTCGAGAACGAGCAATCGTCGCTGGAGAGCCAGAGCACGAGGCGCGCCACCTCCGCCACCTCGACGAAACGCCCCATCGGGATGCGCGACAGGATGTCGGCGCGCCGCTCGGCCGAGATTTCCTGCGCCATCGCAGTCTCGGCAGCGGCGGGCGTCACCGCCGTGACGATGATGCCTTCCTTCGCCGTCTCTTTGGCGACGCTCTTGGTCAACGCGATCAACCCTGCCTTCGAGGCGGAATAGGCGGCGGCCATCGCCATGCCCTCCTTGCCCTGGATCGAGGCGATGTTGACGACATGGCCGCGCAAGAGATGGCCGTCCGGCGAGCGCCGCGGCTCCTGGCGCAGCATCCGGCCGACCGCGGCGCGCGTCACCAGATAGGTGCCGAACAGGTTGACCTGCAGCACGCGCTGGAAATTCTCCGGCGTCGTCTCCCAGATCGGCCTGACTTCGCCGAGCACGCCGGCATTGTTGACCAGGATGTCGATGCGGCCATGGTCAGAGATCGCGGCATCGGCCGCCGCCTCGACCGCGTTGACGTCGCGGATGTCGAGCTGACGCTGGCTCGCCCGGCGCCCCAGCTCGGCGACGGCCTGTGCCAGGCTGTTCGCATTCTGGTCCCAGAGGGAGACACTCGCGCCGGCCTCGATCAGCGCGCGGGCGATGCCGCGACCGAGGCCGCCAGCACCGCCGGTGACGACCGCATGCCGGCCGGAGAGATCATAGCGCGTGCTCATCAGCCAGCACTCCAGGCGGTCTTGGTGCGGGTGATCTGATGGCGATAGAGGCCGAGCGAGAACGGCCCTTCGCCGCCGAGCGCCTGCAACGCCTCGGCCGCGAGCTGATCACGCGCCAGCGCGACGAACTCGGCCTCATCGCCCCAGCCCTCGACCAGCAGCACCCAGCGGGGCACGGCATTGTCGACACCGCGCGCCTTCTGCTCGGCGGTGGCGATACCGCTCGCCTGCGCATCTGCGGTCAGCAGATGGACGCCGGCGACGCCGCGCGTGGCGAGGAGATCCGGCACCAGCCCGCGCAGCAACGCTGCCTTGTGGGCCGATGCGATATTGTCGGGCACGTCGTAGCGCAAGGTCGCAATCAGCCCGCCCTGGGCCGGACCGCTGGTATGGGACACGCGGCAGATCGCGCGCGCTACCGAGCGGAAATGCTTCACGGCCGAGAAGGTCCAGGGCGTCGGCGCATTCACCCTGGCGGCATAGTCCTGCCCCTTCAGCACCTCGACGCTCTGCGCCTCGTACAGATTGAAGAATTCGAGATCGGCGTCGATGGCGACATAGCGGCGCCCGCGCAGGAAGCCGGGAATGCCGACCCGCTCCGGCATGTGCTCCTCGCCATGCCAGGCATAGAATTCCGCCCTGCCCTCCGGCGCGATGTCGTGCCAGATCGCGACCGCTCCCTCACCCGCCAGGCTCATCGTCCCCTCCACCGCTTACGCTGCGAGGCGCGTTGACTTGGCCTCGCCTCCTCTCTATACGAAAATGAAATCCAAATTGGAAACAATTTCCAATTCTAATCGAGATGGGCGGGAACGGGTGACGATCGCGGCGGTCGAGCGTGCATTCAAGCTGCTGGAGGCGCTGGCAGGAGAGGCTGACGGCGCCGACCTGACCGTGCTCGCCGAGCGGCTCGAGCTGCCGGTCAGCGCGACCCATCGTTTGCTTGCAAGCCTGGCCGAGCGCGGCTTCGTCACGCAGGACCCGCAATCGGGCGCCTATGGGCTGACGCTGAAGCTGTCGCAGCTCGCCTTCCGTAATCTCGACCTGCGCGGCCTGCCCGATGCCGGCCAGATCGTGCTCGACGCCCTCGCCCGCGCCACCCGCGAATATTGCCGCCTCGCCGTGGTCGAGGGCGAAAGCCTGACCTGGATCGCCCGTGCCCAGGGTGCGACCGCCGGCCTGCGTTACGAGCCACCGATGGGGATGGGGCCCGTCCTGCACGCCACCGCCACCGGCAAGGCCTGGCTCGCCTCCTTGCCGGAGCAGGAGGCGCTCCGCATCGTCTGCGCGCGCGGCTTCGACGGCGAGGGACGCACCGGCCCCAACGCGCTCGGCGATGTCGATGCCCTGCGCCAACATTTGGGCGAGACCCGCAGCCGTGGCTATGCGCTGGCGGTCGAAGAGGGCGAGATCGGCACCGTCGCCATGGCGACGACCTTCCGGGCCGGCCCTGATGCGGGCGCGCCGGTCGCCGGCACGCTCAGCGTCGCCGGGCCACTGCCGCGCATGAACGAAGCGCGTCGCGGCGAGATCGCGGCGGCACTCACCACCGCCGCCCGGGACATGGCGGCGATCTGGCCGCTCAGGCGACGACAGATCGGCGCCCTCCCCACCGTTTCGAGCGAGGCGGCTCTAAGCCGGCTGCCGATAGAGACATCGACATGAGCAGCGACACCGCCACCACCGCGACCACGCCACAGGCTCCGGGCAAGGCCGCCGCCTGGGCCTCGGCGATCGCCTGGCCGCTGGCGAGCTTCGCCGTGCTGCTGGTCGCCTGGCAGCTGCTGGTGCCGATGGCAGGCATCCCCGAATACATCCTGCCGGTGCCGAGCGCCTTCTTCGAGCGGCTCTGGATCGATCGCGTCGACATCTTCAAGCACACGCTGGTGACGGCCAACGAGATCGTGCTCGGCTTCCTGATGGCAGCGGTGATCTCGATCCCGCTCGGCTACGTCATCGTCTCGGTGAAGCTCTTGGAGAAGGCAGTCTATCCGGTGATCGTCTTCTTCCAGCTCGTACCGAAGATCGCGATCGCGCCGCTCTTCGTGGTCTGGTTCGGCTTCGGGCTGTTCCCGAAGGTGCTGCTGACCTTCCTGCTCTGCTTCTTCCCGACGCTGGTCGCGAGCATGACGGGTTTTCGGGCGCTGGACGAGCGCGTGCTCTATCTGACCCGTTCTATGGGCGCGTCCGCCTGGCAGACCTTCCGCTATGTCCGGGTGCCGGCGGCGCTGACCTATATCTTCGCCGGGCTTAAGGTCTCGGCCGTGTTCGCGGCGACGGGCGCGATCGTTGGTGAATTCGTCGGCGCCAATGCCGGCCTCGGCTATCTCCTGCTGCGTGGCACGAGCTTCCTCGACATGCCGCTGATCTTCGCCTGCCTGGTGGCGCTGTCGGCCGTCGGCATCCTGTTCAGCTATCTCGTCGACTGGCTCGAAGTGCTGCTGATGCCCTGGCAACGCAAGGGCTGATCCGACGACATCGACCATCAATCCGGGCCAACCGGAACCACAGGGAGAACGACCATGCTGAGACGGACATTGCTCACTGCCGCCGCCATGCTGGCGCTCGGCACCAGCGGCGCGCTCGCCCAGGCCGGCGGCAAGCCGATGAAGATCACGCTGAACTTCCTCGCCGCGGCGCCCAATGCCGGCTTCATGATGGCCAAGCAGATGGGCCTCTACGAGAAGGCCGGCATCAACCTGACGATCGAGGAGGGCAAGGGCTCGGGCACGACCGCGCAGATGGTTGCGACCGGCCAGACCGATGTCGGCTTCGCCGATGCGCCAGCGGCGATGCAATTGCGGACCAAGGGCGCGCCGGTGAAGATCGTCGCCCCCGTGCTGCAGACCAACGGCTTTGCCATCATCTCGCTCGAAGACAGCGCCATCGCCTCGCCGAAGGACCTCGTCGGCAAGAAGCTCGCGGTCCAGCCCGGCACCGCCCAGACGACACTGCTCGACGCCATCCTCGCCAGCAACGGCATCGACAAGGGCAAGGTCGACGTCATCAACATCGACCCCGGTGCCTTCGTCGGCGCGCTGCTGGAGAAGAAGGTCGACGCCATCCTCGGCGGCGCAGACTTCCACTCGGTGCAGATTCGCGAGCGCGGCTTCAAGGTCCGCGACATCTTCTACCGCGATGTCGGCGTGCCGACCGTGGGCTTGTCGATCATCGCCCGCGACGACAAGATCAAGGCCGATGCCGAGCTCTACAAGAAGTTCATCGAGGCGAGCCTGCAGGGCTGGGACGCCGCGCGGAAAAATCCTGATGCTGCCGCCGACGCGGTCGTCGCGCAGTTCCCCTCGGTGAAGAAGGCGCAGGTGCTGGCGCAGTTCGACGTCGTCAACAAGCTGCTCTGCGCCCCCGGCGCGACCTCGCTCGGCAAGGTGCCGGAGAAGAACTGGAGCGTGAGCTTCGACCTGCTGACGCAGTATCTCGGCCTGCCCAAGGAGAAGCCGATCAGCGACTACTACACGACCGAGCTGCTGCCGGCCTCGGCGCCGGCCTGCTCGTGAGCGCCACGGCCGCCGGCGCCGCCGCCTCGATCGAGGGGCGCGGCATCGTCAAGACCTTCGGCGGCTTCACGGCCGTCGACGGGTTGACGCTCGACATCAGGAGCGGCGAGTTCGTCAGCCTGATCGGCCCCTCCGGCTGCGGCAAGAGCACCTTCATGCTGATGGCGGCCGGGTTGATCCCGACCAGCGGCGGCGAGCTCCTGGTCAACGGCAAGCTGCTCACCGAGCCGCTCACCGATATCGGCATCGTCTTCCAGGACCATCTGCTGCTGGAGTTCCGGACGGCGCTCGAAAACGTCATGCTGCAGGCGGAAATCCGCGGCCTGCCGCTGGTGCCGGCCAAGGAGCGGGCGCTCGAGCTCTTCGCCAAGCTCGGCATCAGCCATGCTGCCGACCGCTATCCCAAGCAGCTCTCCGGCGGCATGCGCCAGCGCGTCTCGATCGCCCGCGCGCTGATCCACAATCCGTCTGTGCTGATGATGGACGAGCCCTTCGGGGCGCTCGATGCGATCACGCGCACACAGATCCGGCACGATCTCGAAATGCTCTGGCTGGAGACGGCCAAGACCGTCGTCTTCATCACTCATTCGATCGAGGAGGCGATCGGCCTCTCCGACCGGGTGCTGGTGATGTCGCCGACTCCCGGCCGGGTCGTCGACGAGATCAGGATCGAACTGCCCCGGCCGCGCCCGGCCCATCTCGGCGACTATCCGAGCTTCAACGCCTATGCCGACCGCATCCATGATGCGTTCCGGCGGTTCGGGGTGATCAAGTATTGAGGGCGCCCAACCGTCATTGCGAGCGAAGCGAAGCAATCCGGGGGGCGGCAGAGCTCGGCGTCCTCCTGGATTGCTTCGTCGCTACGCTCCTCGCAATGACGAGGTAGCGCTCCTCAGCCCGGCCGCTTCGGGATCTCCAGCCCGCGCTGCACGGCCGGACGCCCCAGGCCGCGCTCCAGCCATTTCGGGACGAGCTTGAGCCTGTCGTACTCGACTAGTTCGCCAGCGCCGTAGAAGCCGACGAGGTTGCGGACCCAGCCGAGCGTCGCAATGTCGGCGATGGTGTACTCGTCGCCCATCAGCCAGTCGCGGCCGGCGAGCCGGGTTTCCAACACGCCGAGCAGGCGCTTGCTCTCATTGGCGTAGCGGTCGCGCGGGCGCTTGTCCTCGTATTCACGGCCGGCGAACTTGTGGAAGAAGCCGAGCTGGCCGAACATCGGGCCGATCGCCGCCATCTGGAAGAAGACCCATTGCAGGGTCTCGTAGCGGCGGGCCGGGTCGGTGGGCAGGAACTTGCCGGCCTTGTCGGCGAGGTAGACCAGAATCGCGCCGGATTCGAACAGGGCGAACGGCTTGCCGCCGGGACCGTTTGGATCGAGGATCGACGGGATCTTGCCGTTCGGGTTGAGCGAGAGGAATTCCGGGGTCCAGGTCTCGTTCTTGCCGATGTCGATGGCGTGCGGCTCGTAGGGTATGCCGGTCTCCTCCAGCATGATCGAGACCTTCACGCCATTGGGCGTCGGCAGCGAGTAAAGTTGCAAGCGGTCGGGGTGCTGGGCCGGCCAGCGCTGCGTGATCGCGAAAGCGGAAAGATCGGACATCGAGAGATTTCCTCGGATGGCGGGCGTGGCGCCGGCCTTGCCTGCGCGCCCTGTCGGCGGGACGCCAGTGGCGCAAGCCCTGACGTTGGGGGGTAACTTGGAGCGGCTCTCCGGGCTGCGCAACCGCTCGGGCCTTGCAGGGCCGCCGAACCATCCAGGCAAATCTGAAATGTGAAGGTTAAGACCAGAGCCGACCCGCGGAGCCGCATTAACCGCCGCTTAACGCCGTCGGCAAAGTTAATCCGCCCGTGGCTTCCAGGACGCAGCCGGTCAACAAACCGTTCACCCAACGCCTCGCATTTGATCGGTCATGCGTCGCGTTCATCTCACTCTGCTCGCGCTCGGCGTCATCGGCGCCGGCCTTGCCGGCTGCGGCAAGTTCCAGAAGCCGCAGCGCGCGCCCTGGCGCGACCAGGCCGAGGCCCAGTGCCTGGCCTCGGGCCAGGTGCAGCTCTCGGCCTATGTCAGCCTGCGCGGCAAGGCGATCGACGGGCCCGGAACCTGCGGCATGGAAAAGCCGCTCAAGGTCGCGGCCTTCGCCAATGGCAGCGTCGCGCTGACCAGTAATGCGACCCTGGCCTGCCCGGTGGTCGCGACCACCGACAAATGGTTCGCCGAGGTGGTGCAGCCGGCGGCGATGAACGTGCTCGGCGCGCAGGTGATCGAGATCCGCGCCGGCTCCTATTCCTGCCGAGCCATGAACAACGGCACCGGCACGAGCCGCACCTCCGAGCACGCTTTCGGCAATGCGGTCGACGTGTTCTCCTTCAGGCTGAGCGACAACCGCGTCGTCACCGTCAAGGATGGCTGGCGCGGCGCACCCGAGGAGCAGGCCTTCCTGCGCGAGATCTTCGTCGGCGCCTGCGAGCACTTCTCGACCGTGCTCGGCCCCGGCGCCGACGCCTTCCACTATGACCATTTCCACATTGACCTGGCGCGCCATGCCAAGGGCCGGCACATCTGCAAGCCGGTGATCAAATACGAGCCCAACTACAACCTGCCGCCACCGGACCCGGCGCGGCCGGACCGGATGGCGCTGCAACAGCAGCAGCCGGCGACGCGCCAGAGCCTGCCGCCGCCAATGGTGGCGAGCGGATCGGGCGGCCTGCTGCGCCAGCCGAGCGACGGCCTGCGTCCACCGGGCGCGGTCAACGGCGGCTACCCGGTCGCACATCAGCAGCATGGCGGGCTCGACGCGCAGCGGCGCTATATCGAGGAGGAGGCGCCGCAGATGAGCCAGCGCTACCAGCCGCAGCCGACGCCGAGCGAGATGCGCGGGCCGCTGCAGCTTCCGGGCTCGACGCCGCCGACCGAGGAGCTGATCGTCGGCGACGAGGAAGGCAACGGCATCGTCGACAGCGCCCAGCCGGGCGAGGAGCCGCCGATCAACCCGCGCAACGACCCGTTCGCCTATCGGCCGCAGGGGCAGCAGACTGGATCGTTGCGGCGGTAGTCAGCGTCATTCTCGGGCGGAGCGTAGCGCAGACCCGAGAATCTCAGGACGGGATGGCGCTATCGAAGCCTCATCCGGCCTGAGATGCTCGGGCCAAGCCCGAGCATGACGGGTGAACGCCTCACCTACCGCGCCACCAGCACCTGCCTGCACTCGGCCGGCAGCGCGTCGAGCGACATGGGCGGCTTGGGCTTCGGCTTCGGGCCCGGCTTCGGCTTGGGCGGGTTGAAGATCGCCTGATACTGCTTCTCGATCCAGCCATCGAGCTCCGCGCCGCAGCCATCGCCGAAATTGGGCGGCTCCTGGCCCTGGCAGCCCTCCATGCCGGCCGGGCAGCTGAGACGAATGTGGAAATGGTAATTGTGGCCCCAGATCGGCCGGACCTTGTTCAGCCAGGCCTTGTCCGAGCCGGCCTCGCGGCAGAGCGCCACCTTCAGCGCCGGATTGACAAAGATGCGCTCGACCTTGGGCTCGCTCGCCGCCGCCTTGATCAGGCGGGTATGGGCCGGCGTCCAGTTCTTCGGGTTGACGTCGCGCCAGTCGGGACGCGCCATGTTGACCGCGGACATGTTCTCGCGATCGTCGCTGTCGAGCCGCTTCCTCGGCATCGGCGTCAGCCAGATATCGGCATCGAGCCCGATCTGGTGCGAGGCGTGGCCGGTGAGCATCGGCCCACCGCGCGGCTGCGAGATGTCGCCGACCAGGAGGCCCGGCCAGCCGGTGATCTTCGGCACCTCGCGAGCGAACTGCTCGAGGAAGGAGATCAGCTCGGGGTGGCCCCAGTTGCGGTTGCGAGCGAGGCGCATGACCTGCCAGTTCTCGCCATCGACCGGCAGCGCCGCCGCGCCGGCCAGGCAGCCGCGGGCATAGGAGCCGATGGCGCGCGCTCTCAGGGCGGCCGGAGTGGTCTTCTGGCCGAACAGAGCGCGCGCCGCATCGGGATAGGCCGCGATATTGGCGGCGCGGGTCTTCGCTTCCGCCTCGCCGGTGGACTGCGCGTGGGCAGCCCCGGCTGTGACGAGCATCGGCAAGAGAATCAGGCGGACGAAACGGCGAAGCGGCTGCATGGCCGCAGAATCGCAGGCGGTTCACCGGCAGGTCAAGCTCGCTGCGGCCCGTGGGCTGGACAAGCGCCGCACGAGCCGGCAGCGTCAGGGCAAGCCGAGCGAGCGGGCGCGACGTTCCGCAGGCGGCGGGACCGGAGGAGACGCCATCATGACCAGCCCCCTGCTCGACCGCCGCACCGTGCTCGGCGGCCTCGGCGCCTCGCTCGCCTTGCCTGCGGCTGGCCGCGCACAGGGCGCCTGGCCGCAAGGGCGCACGCCGAAGCTGGTCGTGCCGTTCACGCCCGGCGGCGCCACCGATATCCTCGGACGGCTGATCGCCGACAAGGTCGGCCAGGCTCTCGGGGCGACCTTCGTGGTCGAGAACCGGGCGGGTGCCGGCGGCAATATCGGGGTCGAGGCAGTGGCGCGCTCCGAGCCGAACGGCGACACATTCCTGATCGTCTCGGTCGGCCTCGTCGCCAATCCTGCACTCTACGCCAAGGTCAATTACGACCCGCTCACCGATTTCGCCCCGATCACCATGGTGGCGCTGGTGCCGAACCTCCTCGTCGTCGGCCCGACACTCAAGGTCAAGGACACGGCCGAGCTGATCGCCTATGGCAAGGCCAATCCGGGCAAGCTGACCTATGCCTCCTCCGGCGTCGGCACCTCGATCCATCTTGCCGGCGAGCTCTTCCAGAAGCTGACTGGCATCAAGATGGTGCATGTGCCCTATCGCGGCTCAGCCCAGGCGATGCAGGATCTGATCGGCGGGCGCGTCGACCTGATGTTCGACAACATCACCGCGGCGCTGCCGCAGGTCCGCGCCGGCACGGTGCGCGGCTTCGGCGTCACCACGGCGCAGCGTGCACCGACTGCCTCCGAATTTCCGCCGATCAACGATCTCGTGCCGGGCTTCGACGTCTCCTCCTGGTTCGCCCTGTTCGCGCCGGCGAAGACGCCGCAGGCGATCGTCGACCGGCTGCAGGCCGAGACCAAGGCGGCGATCGCCGACCCCGTCGTGCGCGGCAAGATGGACCAGCTCGCCGCACAGCCGGTCGGCAACACGCCGGCCGAGCTCGCCGCCTTCGTCCGCGCCGAGCAGGGCAAATGGGTCGGCCTGATCCGCGAGGTCGGCATCAAGGCGGAGTGACCGCAAGCATTTTCGAGCGAATTGGGCACCGGTTCGCGTGAAGAAAATGCGATAAGACGAGAGTTGGAGCATTCCACGGTTCGGAGAGGCGCGGGAATGCTTCAGGGAACCTACGGTTCTCGCCCGACGTTCTTTCAGCGCTCGCTCGCCGACAACTGACGAGGCGGGCGGACGGAACAAGGGGCGCGAACCATGTCCACACTCCTCATCATCATCCTGCTGATCATCCTGCTCGGCGGCGGCGGGTACTACGGCCATCGCAGCTATGGCGGCGCCGGCCTCGGCGGCGTGGTCGGACTGGTACTAACCATCGTGATCGTGCTCTGGCTGCTCGGGGCCCTGGGCGGCCCGGCCGTCAGGGTCTAGTTCCAGCAGGCGCGGAACTGCTTGTCGCGCTTCAGTTCGCCAGCTTCCAGACCAGCATGGCGGCGGCGAGATCCTCGAGCGCGGTGCCGACCGACTTGAACAAGGTCACGTCATCGCGCTCGGCTGCGGCGTCATATTCGCCGCGGCAGAGGCCAGCCAGCGTTCCCGAAACCTGCTCAGCCTTATAGGCGCCCGCCTTGATCGCGACGGCGACGTCGCCGCCTTCGTGCAGCGCGGCCTGCGTATCGACGAAGACGTGGGCGCGCTGCAGCGCCTCGTCATCAGCCTCGCGCATCGACAGGTTGAAGGCGCCGACCAGATCGAGATGGGCGGTACGCTTCAGCCAGCGCCCCTGGATCAGCGGCTCGCGTGACAGCGTCGCACAGGAAATCAGGTCGGCCTGGCGCGCCTCGGCCTCCAGATTGTCAGCGACGCGCGCCTCGATCCCGTCGCGCGCCAGTTCCTCGACAATTTCGGCAGCAGCTTCCGGCCGCCGCGCCCAGATCGCGATGTCCTCGAAATGGCGGACGCTGCGATGCGCCTTGACCAGGAAGGTCGAGAGTGGGCCGGCCCCGACCATCAGCATTCGCTTGGTATCCGGACGCTCGAGCATGCGCGAGGCAAGCGCCGAGGCTGCTGCCGTGCGCCACAGCGTCAGGCGCGCGCCGTCGAACGCCGCGAGCGGCGCACCGGTCGCGCCGTCCATCAGCAGATAGCTGCCCATCACGCTCGGCAGGCTCACCGCAGCATTGCCCGGGAATACGGTGACGACCTTGGTGCCGAGGAAGGCAGGGCTCGCCTCCGGTGCCGTCCAGGCCGGCATCAGCAGGAGGGTCGCGGCCGCATCCGGCCGCTCGATCTCATGGTGATGGCGTACCGGCGTGACGATATCGCCGCGGAAGGCCTCGGCGAGCGCATCGACCAGAGCGGGGAAATTCAAGAGGCCGTCGATCTCGGCGGCGGAGAAGAAGCGCATGATGGCAGCTTCAGACGCGGCTGGTCAGCGCCGGGAGCGCCGAATCCGGCACCGCGGCACGCAGCGACTGCGCCTCGTTGCGCAGCTTGTCAGCCTCGCGGCGATTGACCCGCGCCGCCTTGCGATGCTTGCCCTGCGCGAGCCAGGAGGCGAAGCCGCCAATCAGGATGCCGACGGCGATCGCGGCGAGGATCACGGCAAAGAGCGGCAGGTCGAGCGCCAAGGCCGGTGCATCGCGGCTGATCGGGTCGAGCGATACCCGCACCGGGGCGCGGTTCGCCACCGAGAACAGCACGACGATCAGCGCGACGGGAACGAGCACCAGCGCCTTGAAGAAAGCCTTCATCTCGCTCTCCTAAATCACATTGATCCGGGATCGCATCGATCCAGGATCAATGTGACCGCTTCCAAGAGTCCGGAGCGGGTTTCGTGCGAAAAACCGGTTTCCACTTTTCGCCCCGCTTCTCCAGCCCGTTCAGGCCTTGCCGTTCAGCCGCATGCGCAGCTCCTTGCCAGTCTTGAAGACCGGTACGAATTTCTGGTCGACCTTGACGGAATCGCCCGTGCGCGGGTTGCGGCCGACCCGCGCAGCGCGCTCCTTGGTCGAGAAGGCGCCGAAGCCGCGCAACTCGACCCGGTCGCCACGCGACAGAGCCTTGACGATCTCGTCAAGGATCGAGCCGACGATGTTCTCGATGTCGCGCTGATAGAGGTGGGTGTTGCGCTCGGCAATGCGCTGGACGAGTTCTGATTTTATCATGGGTCCAATATAACCGCTTGTAACATCGTCACTTTTCGACGGCAGGCTGCCAGAGCGCCAAGGGCGCGTCAAGCCGTAGTCCAACCGGGGCATCGGCAGCACGCGCGAGCAGTGCCGCGAGCGCCTCCAGCCCGGCGGCGCGCGCCATTGCCTCGCTCGCGCTCCACAGTCCCAGGGACGAGGATTCGCTCCGGCGACGCCAGTCGCGCACCGGCAGATCCTTGCCGACGCCCTTCTCGCGCTCCAGCCAGGCAACCGCCTCCCGCTCGCTGCCGACCTCGTCGATGAGCTTGAGCTTGATCGCCTGGCGGCCGGAATGCACACGGCCGTCGGACACCGCGGCGATCTCGGGATCGGCGAGCTTGCGGCGCTCGCCGACCAGCCGCTTGAACCAGTCGTAATTGTCGGCGATCACGCGGGCGGTCTCGGCGGCCGCCTCCGGCGAGGTCGGCTCCAAACCGCTCGGCGCGGCCTTCAACGGGCTCGACCGGGTGATCTCGAACTTGACGCCGATCGTGTCGAGCAGCCTTGCGACATTGGGAATCTGGGCGATCACGCCGATCGAGCCGACCATCGAGGTCTGGCGCGCAACGATGCGCTCGCTGCCGAGCGCGACGATATAGCCGCCGGAGGCGGCCATGCCGTCCACGACCGCGACGACGGGTTTCTTGGCGGCGAGGCGGCGGACCGCATCATAGACCGCTTCCGAGCCCGTCACGGTGCCGCCGGGGCTGTCGATGCTGAGCAGCACGGCGCTGGCGCGGCTGTCCTCCAGCGACTTGATCAGGTCGAGCGTACGGCGGTCGCCGGAGATGAAGCCGGAAACGGTGACGCGGGCGATATGCGCCTGCGAAGTGCTGCCCGGCAGGCGGCCGCTCCAGGCCAAGGCACCGGCGACGACCATGACGACGACGCCGGCGAGCGCGAGCAGCCGCCAGAGCGAGAGCTTACGCCGCAGGCTGCGGCGATCGGCGAGCAGATCGGCATCGGACGACATGTCGGCGGCTCCGGCTCTCACTTTGCGACAGAGGCCACGCTCCGATCGCTTGCAGGGCAAGCAGGGCGGCGCGGGCTCCAGGGGCCCTGTGATGTAGCTCCCCGGTGCGGGACGGGCAAGGCAACAATCGATGCGACAGGATGCCCGGCTCAGGCCGCGGCGAGCGCCCGCTGCCGGTCGAGCGCGAGCAGGGCAAGGCCGCTCGCGACCGAGCGGAAGGCGTCGCCGATATGGATGCGCTGCGGGCTGAAGCGCCGGTCGAACAGAGCGCGCACCGCCGGCACGTAGGAGGTGCCGCCGGTCATGAACACCGCCTCGATCTTGTCGCCGGCGACGCCGGCGGCCTCCAGCGCCTCGTCGAGCGCGCCCTCGATCGCCGCGACATCCTCGGCGATCCAGCTATCGAACAGGGCCCGCGTCACCGTGCGGTCGATGCGCACGCCCATCTGATCGAAGCTGAGCTGTGCCTCCTCCTGCGAGGAGAGCGCGATCTTGGTGGCCGAGACGGCGCGGTAGAGCTCGTAGCCGAGATCATATTCGATCACCGTCATCAGGTCTTCCAGCCGCCCGGGCTCGACCGCGTCGCGGATGAGCGCCTTGAGCTCGGTCATGGTCTCCCTGCTCTTCATCAGCGAGAGCCGGTGCCATTGCGCGAAGGCGGCATGGTAATGCGCCGGGATGGGCAGGCGCTTGCCGAAGGAGAGGTAGTCCGAGCCCTTGCCGAGCAAAGGCGAGACCGCATGCTCGATGATGCGGTAGTCGAAGGTGTCGCCGGCGACGCCGACGCCGGCATGCGAGAGCGGCACGGCCTGCAAGGTCCCGTTGCTGCCGGGCTCGAACCGCATCACCGAGAAGTCGCTGGTACCGCCGCCGAAATCCGCGACCAGCATGGTCTGCGGCGTCTTCAATTCGCGGGCATACCAATAGGCGGCGCCGAGCGGCTCATAGGCGAAGTCGACCTTGTTCATGCCGGCCTTGCCATAGGCGGCGGAGAGGCGCGTGAGGGCCAGCGCCTCGTCGGGACGATCACCAGCAAAGACGACCGGGCGGCCGGAGAGGACGGCGCGCTCACCGAGACCGTCGAGGCCGGCGGAGAGGTCGCTCAGGAAGACCGCAATCAGATCCTCCAGCCGGAAGAGCTTGCCGAACAGGCGCGTCTCCTGGAAGGCGCGGCTCGACAGATGCGTCTTCAGCGATTGCAGGAAGCGGTGCTCGGTGGTCATGCCGAGCGCCATGTCGAGGGCATCGGGGCCGCTGACATGGGTGACATGGGCGTGGGGCGGCCGGCCCTCGCGCCAGAACATCAGGGCCGAGCGGTAGGCATCGACGGCGCCCTGCCTGGTGGCGAAGCTGCGGGTCGTCACCGAGCCGTCCGGACGTGCGAGCGCGACCACGCTGTTGGTGGTGCCGAAATCGATCCCGATCGCTGCGTCCTGCATGTCCGTCTCCAGCTCATCTCGTCATGGTCGGGCTTGATCCGACCATCTCGGAAACCAGCGCTCTCTGGTCCTGAGATTCTCGGATCTACGCTTCGCTTCGTCCGAGAATGACGACCTCGGCCGAAACAAAAGCCCGCGCGGATTTCTCCGCGCGGGCCGATGGATTGGTCAGGCCGCGAGATGCGGCCTGATGATCACTTCTTGTCGGTCGTCGCCTTCTTGAGGGCAGCGCCCAGGATGTCGCCGAGCGAAGCACCCGAGTCGGCCGAACCGTACTGGGCCATCGCCTCGCGCTCCTCGGCCACTTCCAGGGCCTTGATCGAGACCTGGATCTTGCGGGCCTTCTTGTCGAAGAGGATGACGCGAGCGTCGACCTTCTCGCCGGCCGCGAAGCGCTCTGGGCGCTGCTCGGCACGGTCACGCGCGATTTCGGCGCGCTTGATGAAGGTCGTCATGTCGGTGCCGGAGATCTTGACGTCGAGACCACCGTCCTTGACGTCGATGATCTCGCAGGTCACGACTTGGCCCTTCTTGAACTCGCCGGCATCCACGAAGGGATCGCCGCCGAGCTGCTTCAGGCCTAGCGAGATGCGCTCCTTCTCGACGTCGACATCGAGGACGACCGCCTGGAGCATGTCGCCCTTCTTGTACTCCTCGATCACCTGCTCGCCCGGACGGTTCCAGTCCAGGTCCGACAGATGGATCATGCCGTCGATGTCGCCCTCGAGGCCGAGGAACAGACCGAACTCGGTCTTGTTCTTGACCTCGCCCTCGACCACCGAACCGCTCGGATGCTGCTCGGCGAAGACTTCCCACGGGTTGCGCAGGGTCTGCTTGAGGCCGAGCGAGATGCGGCGCTTGACCTGATCGACCTCGAGGATCGCGACGTCGACTTCCTGCGAGGTCGAGACGATCTTGCCGGGGTGGACGTTCTTCTTGGTCCAGGACATCTCCGAGACGTGGATCAGGCCTTCGATGCCCGGCTCGACCTCGACGAACGCGCCGTAGTCCGTGATGTTGGTGACGCGACCCTTCAGGCGGGTACCGACCGGGTAGCGGGCGGCGATGCCATCCCACGGATCGGCCAGCAGCTGCTTGATGCCCAGCGAGATGCGGTGCGTCTCCTGGTTGATCTTGATGATCTTGACCTTGACCGTCTGGCCGATGGTCACGACCTCGGACGGATGGTTGACACGGCGCCAGGCCATGTCGGTCACGTGCAGCAGGCCGTCAATGCCGCCGAGGTCGACGAACGCGCCGTACTCGGTGATGTTCTTGACGACGCCGTCGATGACCTGGCCCTCTTCGAGCGAGGCGACGAGCTCGGAGCGCGCCTCGGCGCGGGTCTCTTCGAGCACGGTGCGGCGCGAGACGACGATGTTGCCGCGGCGACGATCCATCTTGAGGATCTCGAAGGGCTGCGGCTGGCCCATCAGCGGGCCGACGTCGCGGATCGGGCGGATGTCCACCTGCGAACGCGGCAGGAAGGCGACGGCGCCGTCGAGATCGACGGTATAGCCACCCTTCACCGTGTTGAAGATGTTGCCCATGACCTTCTCGCGGGCCTCGAACGCCTTCTCGAGCTTGACCCAGCTCTCTTCGCGGCGGGCCTTGTCGCGCGAGATGACGGCTTCGCCGAGCGCGTTCTCGATCCGGTCGAGATAGACCTCGACCTCGTCGCCGACCTTGAGCTCTTCGTCCCGGCCCGGGCCGGTGAATTCCTTAAGGGCGACGCGACCTTCGGTCTTCAGACCGACGTCGATGATCGCCATGTCCTTCTCAATGGCAACGACCTTGCCCTTGATGACGGTCCCTTCGAGGGCCTCGTTCCGGGTGAACGATTCCTCGAGCAGGGCGGCGAAATCCTCGCGACCCGCGCTATAGCTTTCGACAGCTGACATATATGCTCCTGAACGCCGGCCGCGTATCCCGCGGATGTCCGGCATGGCGCCGATTGGGTTGGTGCTGCACACCGGATCGATCCGCACGGTGCTCCACTCGTGGAGCGAGCCATCCCTCGGGACGGCGGCGCCTGGCCGCAGGGGCCGATCCGCATCCGCCGGGCCGTTTTCCAAACACGAAACGGGAGCCGGCCATTTCGGCCGCCCCCGGCTGTGATCGATCACGGCCTTTCGGACGAGGCTGACCTAGCGATTATCGACGCATTCTGCAAGCAGATTGCGGCGCGAAATGCCGGTCGCGCATGCGTGGAGCGGCCTTGCGAGCCGCCGGAAGGCTGCCGATCTTTCGCAGCGAAGCCCGGCGCCAAGCCGGAGCGATGCAAGGGAAGCCCCGCATGTTCCCGCTCTCCATCCTCGACCTCGCCTTCATCGCCGAGGGTTCGACCGCAGCAGACGCCCTCCACAACAGCCGCGACCTCGCCCGCCATGCCGAAAGGCTCGGCTACACCAGGTTCTGGCTGGCCGAGCACCACAACATGACCGGCATCGCCAGCGCCGCGACCTCGGTCGCGATCGGCTATGTCGCCGAAGGCACCAAGACGATCCGCGTCGGCGCCGGCGGGATCATGCTGCCGAACCATTCACCGATCGTGATCGCTGAGCAGTTCGGCACGCTGGAGACGCTCTATCCCGGCCGCATCGACCTCGGGCTCGGGCGCGCGCCCGGCACCGATCAGCGCACCTGGCGGGCGCTGCGACGCGAGGCCGACGCCTCCGAGCGCTTCCCGCAGGACGTGCTCGAATTGCAGGCCCTGCTCGGCCCGTTGCAGCCCGACCAGGTGATCCAGGCGGTGCCGGGCACCAACACCAATGTCCCGCTCTGGATTCTCGGCTCCAGCCTATTCGGCTCGCAGCTCGCCGCCGTGCTCGGACTGCCCTATGCCTTCGCCTCGCATTTCTCGCCGGATGCGCTGATGGACGCGCTTGCCGTCTATCGCGAGCGCTTCCAGCCTTCGGCCCAGCTCGACAAGCCCTATGCCATGGTCGGCTGCAACGTCGTCGCCGCCGACACGGACGCCGAGGCACAATACCTCTTCACCTCGGTGCAGCAGCGCTTCGCCGACATGCTGCGCGGCCGGCGCGGCCTGCTGCCGAGGCCGATCGACGACATCGAGGATTACTGGTCCGGCCCGGAGAAGGCGCAGGCGCAGCGCATGCTGGCCTGCTCCTTCGTCGGCTCGCGCGAGAGCGTGCGGGCGCAATTGCAGGCCTTCATCGAGAAGACCAAGGCGGACGAGCTGATCGTCGCCTCGGCGATCTTCGACCATGCGGCCCGCAAGCGTTCCTACGAATTGCTTGCCGAAATCCAGCCGGCGCTGGGACGGGCCGCGGTCGCAGCCTGACATAGGCCTCGCCTTTGCCGGGACGTCAGTTCAGTCCCGGCGCCGGCAGGTTGAGCCCGTCCAGGCCGGGCAGGCTCTGGAACTGGCGCTCTATCGCGGCCGGGTCGATCATCTTCGGCTTGTCGAGCCAGTAGGTCACCATCTCCGGGAAGGCGATCATCAGCGCGACCAGGATGAGCTGCAGCACGATCCAGGGGATCGAGCCGAGATAGATGTCGCGGCTCTTCACCGTCGGCGGCGCGATACCACGCAGATAGAACAATGCGAAGCCGAAGGGCGGATGCATGAACGAGGTCTGGATGTTGGCGCAGATCAGCAGGCCGAACCAGATCAGGTTGATGTCGAGCTTCGCCGCCGCCGGGGTCAGCAGCGGGATGATGATGAAGGCGATCTCGAAGAAGTCGAGGAAGAAAGCAATGAAGAAGACGAACACCATGGTGAAGGCCAGGAAGCCGACCTGACCGCCGGGCAACCCGGTCAGCATGTGCTCGATCCAGAGTCCGCCGCCGACGCCCTGGAAGACCAGGCTGAAGACGCGTGCGCCAATCAGGATCATCGTCACCATGGCGGTGATGCGCATGGTCGAGGACATCGCCTGATAGGTCAGCTTCCAGCTCAACGTGCGGTAGAGCGCCGCCAGCGCCAGCGCGCCGACCGCGCCCATGGCGCCCGCTTCCGTCGGCGTCGCCAGACCCATGAAGATCGTGCCGAGCACGAGGAAGATCAGGGCCGCCGAGGGGACGATGCCGCGGACGCATTTGATCGCCAGCGCCCAGCCCTTGAGCGTGCGCGCCTCGGGCGGCAGCGCCGGCACATGATGCGGCTTGATGATGCTGAGGATCACGACCCAGATGCAGAACAGCGCGACCTGGACGATGCTGGGGCCGATCGCGCCGGCATACATGTCGCCGACCGACTTGCCCATCACGTCGGCGAGGACGACGAGCACGAGCGAGGGCGGGATCAGCTGGGTGATGGTGCCGGACGCGGCGATGACGCCGGTGGCATGCTGCATGTTGTAGCCATAGCGCATCATCACCGGCAGCGAGATCACCCCCATGGCGATGACCGAGGCCGCGACCGTGCCGGTGATGGCGCCGAGGATCGCGCCGACGAAGATGACGGCATAGGACAGGCCGCCGCGCACGCTGCCGAAGAGCTGGCCGATCGAATCGAGCAGGTCCTCGGCCAGGCCGCAACGCTCCAGCACCGCGCCCATGAAGGTGAAGAACGGGATCGAGAGCAGAAGGTCGTTCGAGATGATCGAATAGAGCTGGAAGGTGAGATTGCCCATGTACTGGGGCGCGATCACCCCCATCTCGATCGCGATGAAGCTGAAGAACAGCCCGACCGCCGCCAGCGAGAAGGCGGCGGGATAGCCGATCAGCAGGAAGACGATCAGGCCCCCGAACATCATGGGGCCGAGATTGGCGCGGATGGCGTCGATCATTGCAGCGGCTTCTCGTAAGCGTATTCGTGCTGATGGAAGCCGCGCAGCGCGGCGGCACGCTTGATCATCTCCGAGACGCCCTGGAGCAGGATCAGGCTGAAGCCGACCGGCAGAAGCAGGATGACTGGCCAGCGGATCAGGCCGCCGGCATTGCTGGAGGATTCATTCAGCGTCCAGGACTGCACGAACCAGGGCCAGGTGAACCAGATCATCACCAGGCACATCGGCAGCAGGAACACGGCGCCGCCGATCAGGTCGATCCAGTGGCGGGCGCGGTCGGAGACGATGCCGTAGAACAGATCGACGCGGACATGCTCGTTGACCCGCAGCGTATAGGCCGAGCCGAGCAGCACCATGCCGGCGAACATGTACCATTGCAGCTCCAGCCAGGCATTGGAGCTGGTCGAGAAGAGATAGCGGATCGTGGCGTTGCCGGCGCTGATCAGGCAGGCGAGCAGAACGAGCCAGCTGGAGATGACGCCGAGCGAGCCGCCGAGCCTGTCGATCGCCCGGGCCAGGGGCATCAACTGGCGGCAGAAGGTCCAGGCCAGCCAGACCGTCGCGGCCATGCCGCCCACCGTGGCGAGCGCCAACCAGAGTTTGAACATATAAGGCGTTCCCGGCTCCGGGCGCGTCCCCACGCGCTTCTCGGAGTCGGTGGCTAGCAGCTACGCGCTTAGCCGTTCCATGTCGGGAAGCGGCCTAGCGCATAGCTGACGCATAGCCGACGGCGTCGAGCTGCTCCTGCGTCCGCAGCCGGTAGCCGATGGCGAGCTCGGTCACGAGATAGGCCGGGCGGGCCGGATCGGGCTCGATCCTGTCGCGCAGCTTCTTCATCAGGATGCGCAGGTATTGCACGTCCTCGTCCGGGTCCTTTGGCCAGAGTTCCTTCATCAGCTGGCGATGGGTGAGCACTTTGCCGTGATGGGCACCGAGCACCCTGAGCAGAGCGAACTGCTTCGGCGACAGCACGACCGGAACGCCGTCGAGGCTGACCAGGCGCCGGGCGAGATCGACGCTCAGCCCGCCGACGCGCAGCATCGGCTCGGCCCCACCGGGCTGAACCACGCGCCGGAGCACGACCCGGGCACGGGCCAGGAGCTCGGCCATGCCGAAGGGCTTCACCACATAATCGTCGGCGCCCTTCTCCAGCAGCGCGACCTTCTCCTCTTCCGAGCTGCGGACCGAGAGGACGATGACCGCGCCCTGGAACCAGCCGCGCAGCGCCTCCAGCACGCTCGCGCCGTCGGCATCGGGCAGGCCGAGATCGAGCATAACCAGGTCCGGCCGGCGCATCACCGCAAGCTCGAGCGCCTGCTTGGCGGTCTCGGCCTCGGCGATGCGGAAGCCCTGCATCTCGAAGCCGGTCTTGAGGAAACGCCGAATCTGCGGCTCGTCATCGACCACGAGGACTAAGGGGCCAGCGCCCTTCTGGCTCGTTTCAGTCATCATCCCCTTCCCTGATGCGTCGCACAGGCGCGAGCGGCAACCAGATGCGCATCTTCGTGCCCTTGCCCGGCCCCTCGCTCAGCGGCTCGATGCTGCCGCCATTCGCCTCGACGAAGGTCCTGGCGATGCTGAGCCCGAGCCCGCTTCCACCTGCTATATCGGCATGGCGCTCGCCGCGATGGAAGCGCTCGAAGATCTGCTCCGCCTCGCGTTGGTCGAGCCCGGCCCCCTCGTCGCGCACCGCCAGTTCCAGCCTGCCTTCGACCACGCCGGCGCTGATCGTGATCGGCGTCGCTTCCGGCGCGAATTTGGCAGCGTTCTCTAGGATGTTGATCAGCGCCTGTTCGATCAGAATCGGATCGACCCGAACGAAAGGGTGTTCGCGCGCCAGCGCCAGCACGACCTTGCGGCCGCTCAGCCGCTCGGCGGCGCTATCGAGCGCGCCATTGACGATATCGGCCGGATCGATCTCGTCGAAGCGCGGCTGCAAGGCGCCGGCACGGATACGGGTGACGTCGAGCAGGTTCTGGATGCGCCGGTCGAGACGGCCGGCCTCGGAGGCGATGGCCTTCGACAGATCGGACAGGCGCGGCTCGGCCGACACCGCCGGCGCGGCCGAAAGGACGCTGGCCGAGCCGAGGATGCTCGCCAGCGGCGTGCGCAATTCATGCGAGACCGATTCCATCAGGATGTCGCGCAGAGCATCGGTCCGCTGGCGCAATTGCCTCTCCTCGAGCGCTCGCGTCAATCCCAGCCGCTCGAGCGAACGGGCACCCTCCTCGAGGATGAAGCGAGCGCTGGCGACGATCTCGCCGCTCGGATCGTGACCATCACCGCCCATCGCGACCGCGAGCACCGCCTGGAGCGGCCCGGGCTTGCCCAGCCCGCAGAGCAGCCAGCGTCCTCGCGCCGGCAAGTCGGCAACCGAGACATCAGGGCTTTTAGCGTGGCTGCGGCTCTCGGCAAAGCTGCGGGCCGCCTCGGCGAGTTCGGCAGGATGCGGCGCCGCTGCCGGGCGGCCGATTGCCTGCCAAGACTGGCGGTCTCCGGCGGCGAACAGCACGACCTCGCGCTTCAGCGCCTCCGCCATATGGGCGGCGACGATGTCGTAGATCGCCGCGACGTCACCGGCCCCCGCGATCTCGCTGCTGAGGCCATAGAGCTGGCGCACCCGCCGCTCATCCTCGCGCACGCGGAGCATCTCGGCGCGCAAATGCCCGGCGAGCCGCCCGATCGTCAGGGCGACGACCAGCGAGATGACGAGATCGACGATTTGCGAGGGCCGCACGACCTCGATGCTGAAGAGCGGCGGGTAGAACAGCGAGGTCATCACCGCGCCGAGCAAGGCGGCGGCGACTGCGGGGCCGGTGCCACACCAGACCGCCGCAGCGAGCACCGGCAATATATAGACCGCCGCGACGCTCTCCAGCGGCGTCAGCGCGACGAGGATGACGGCGGGCACCGTCGCGGCGGCGACAAGGGCTGCGGCCTTCAGATAGGCGAGTGGGTCGATATGCGAGATCACGATGTGTGCGAGGCCCCCGCCGCATCTCTCTACAGATCGGGTCGCCGGTAAAGCCGTCGAATCTGCCTAGCCTCGCCGCACCTGCGAGGGCGAGCGGCCGAAGCGCTTGCGGAAGCTGCGGTTGAAATAGGAGAGATCGCCGAAGCCGACCTCGAAGGCGACGCTGCTGATCGTGATGGCGTCGTCCTCGGCCGACATCAGCTTGAGCCAGGCGCGCTCGAGCCGGCGCTCCAGCACATAGTCGGAGAAGGTGCGCCCTTCGGCGCCGAAGGCCTTCTGGATGGCGCGCGGGGTCACACCGTAGAGCCCGGCGATCATGTCGATCGAGAGCTCGCGCCGCTCCAGCCTGGTCTCGATATCGGCCTTGATCGCGGCGAGCCGACCGCCGCGGCGCGGCGTCGCCGTCACCGGCGGCGCGCTGCGATCGGCCAGCATCACGCCGATCAGATCGTGGACATGGCCGATGGCGAGATCGCGCAGCGGCGCCGAATTCAGCGGGAACAGGCCGCGCAGCAGCAACGCCCCATAATGCGCCAACACCTGCAAGCCGCGATTGCCGCGCGGGATCGCCTGCATCAGCTCATCGGAAGCGAGCTCTTTCAGAGCCGGCAAGCGCGCCGGATCAAGCGCAATCAGGTCGATGCGGCCGAGCTCGACCAGAGTGAAACGTGTCTCCCTGGCGAGGTCGACGACCGCGGCATCGCGGGCCCGCAACGAGATGCGGCGGCCCGCCTGCTCGATGACGCAGCGGCCATCGGACGGGCGGACGAGGACATAGCGCGGCTCCTGCGCGCCCTGGCGCGCCGGCCAAATCCAGGGCGTCGCCGGAGAAAAGCAGGACATCAGCCCGATATCGGGCCGCGTCGTCAGCATGCTGCGGGCGGCAAAGGGCAAGGCGGCCTCGGCGCGGATGTCATCGCCATCAGGTACGTGACCGAAGACCCTGTGCGCCATCGCCCGGACTTCCTCGGGCGCCGCTTCGCCCGAAACAAGCCAGAACGGCGCGAAGGTTTCGCCCTCGGCGACTTTCGCGCCGGCAGACCGTTGCAGCGCTGCCACAGCCACATCGTCGCGCATCGGAGTTCGCTTTTGTCCCATGGCGCGTTCGCGCAAGTCCAAGATGATGCTTTCGATATAACTTTAGAGATCGCAAGAACACAATGCATCGAGAGCTTTTCGCCGCACAGATCAATGAATAAAGCTAGTTTATTCTAGTTCTAAACTAAGATCGAAACGGCACCACAACTTCAGATCGAAAGACCCCAGGCGATACGCTTTCGCTCGGGAAACCGATCCGGACCGACGACGACAGGTGTCTTCATGAGCAAGCGCGCTTCCCTCGCCATCAGCCTGCCGGCTCTGCTTTGCGCTTCGGCGGCGGTGGCGCAATCGACGCCCTCGCCTGTGATCGATCTCGACACGATCACCGTCACGGCGGCCCGCACCGAGCGCAGCACGGCCGAGACGCCGCAATCGATCCAGGTGCTCGACCGGGCGCAGATCGAGGAGCAGCTCAAGTTCAGCCCGAACGCCGCCGCCGCGCTCGGCAAGCTGGTGCCCGGCTATTCGATGTCGACGCAGACGGTGTCGAGCGCCTCTGAGAACTATCGCGGCCGCGACCTCTTGGTGCTGATCGACGGCGTGCCGATGAACACGCCGCTGCGCGACGTCTCGCGCATCCTTTCGCTGATCGACCTCAACACGGTCGAGCGCATCGAGATGGTCGCCGGTGCCTCAAGCCTCTACGGCGCCGGCGCGACCGGCGGCACGGTCAACTTCATCACCAAGAAGGCGGCCGACGGCAGCAAGCCGCGGGTGACGGTCAACACCGCTGTGCGTGGCTTCACCCAGGCTCTCGGCCGCTCGCTGGCGCCGGAAGCTTCGGTCACCGTCTCCGGCAAGATCCCGAACGGTTTTGACTACTTGATCTCCGGCAGCGCCCGCGGCGCCGGCCGCACCTATGACGGCAAGGGGCGCGAACTGCCCTCCGACGGCCTGCTCGGCCAAGGCGGCGGCGACCGCTACAAGGCCGGCAACCTGCTCGCCAAGCTCGGCTACGACTTCGACGCCAGCAAGCGGATAGAGTTACAGGGCTCGCTGATCGCCTTCGACCAGGACCCGAAATACCTGACCAACTACGCCGCGCCCTTCGCCCGGCCGGACCGGACACAGCTCTATACCGGCCAGAACGTCATCGAGGACACCAAGTCGATCTCGCTGCGCTACAGCGACAGCGACTTCGCCCTCGGCAAGCTCAGCTTGCTCGGCTACTACAACGACATCAAGAAGCGCTTCAATTACTCGACCTTCTCCTACCCCTATAATTCGCAGGTCTACTACTCCTTCAATCCGGCCTCGCCGACGAGCCCGGACAACCAGACCACGCTCTATTCGCAACGCGGCGGCGTGAACCTGACGATCGACACCCCGCTCGATCGCATCCTGCCCGGCGCCAAGTTCACCTGGGGCGGCGACCTCAGCCAGGAGAAGACCTGGCAAACGCTGACGAGTGGCCAGGACGTGTTCACGCCACTGAAGCAGACAACGAGCGCCGCCTTCGGCCAGCTGCAGATCCCGGTCGGCGAGCGGATCACCCTACGCGGCGGCCTGCGCTACGAATATTTCTCGCTGGATGTCAGCGACTATGTCCGCCCGGCGGCCTATGCGGCGGTCGCCGCCAATAATGCGCAGGGCTATCAGAGCTTCGTGCTGCCGGCGCTCAACGTCACCGGCGGCAAGTTCGACTACAAGGCCTGGACCGGCAATCTCGGCGCCACGGTGAAACTCTCCGAGAGCAGCGAGATCTTCGGCGGCTTCTCGCAGGGCTTCGCATTGCCGGATGTCGGCGCCTTCACAAGGCGGGCCGGCATCTCCACCGCCTATGCCTGCCCGGTCACCAATGTGAACTGCCTGCCGGCCAGCCGGCGCAGCATCAGCTATGCCTCGATCGCGCCGGAAGCGCAGATCGTCAACAATTACGAGCTCGGCATCCGCGGCAGCCATGGCATCTTCAAGGGCTCGCTGACGGGCTTCATCAGCACCTCCAGCAAGGGCGTGACCTTCGACCAGGCGAGCAACACGATCTCTCAGCAGCGGGAGCGGATCTGGGGCGTCGAGGCGACCGGCGACGTCGCCGTCACCGAGCAGTTCACCCTCGGCACGGTCCTGTCCTATCGCGAAGGCCGCTACGACACCAATGGCGACCGCAAGCTCGACAGCGCCCTGCCGAACAACCGCATCGGCTCGCCCTATCGCGGCATGCTCTACGGCAGCTACCGCTTCACCAACGGCATGCAGCTCAGGCTCGAGGGCGAGGCCTTCTCCGACCGCGACGTCGCGACCGACCTGCGCGGCACCCGCAACAAGCTGAAGGGCGCCGCCACCATGAACGTCGCCTTCACTGCCCCGGTGCTCGAAGGCGAGGCCTATGTCGCGGTCAACAACCTGTTCGACCGCAACTACCAGAACCCGACCGCGACCTCAGTACGCAACCTCGCCAACTACGCTTGGGGCCGCACCGTGACGCTCGGCTTCCGCAAGAGCTTCTGACCATGGTCAGCCTCGACAGCGACGCCGACGGCATCGTCACCCTGCGCTTTGCGCCGCCCTATGCCGACAATGACGAGCGTGCCTATCTCGACGCACTCGCCGAGCTCGGCCGGCGCGAAGAGCCATTCCTGCTGCTCACCGTGTTCGGCGGCGGCCGCAAGCTGTCGCAGGCCGGCGAACGCGAGCAGGCGATCTGGTTCAAGCGAACGCGGGCCCAGTTCGGCGCGCTGTGCGGCGCCTGCGCGATCGTACGCCCCGGCGCGACCGAGGCGATGGCCGACGTCTTCCGCCGGCTCTGGCCCTTTCCGATCAGCCTGGAGACCGACGAGGCAGCGGCCCGCGCCTTCCTGCTGAAGCACCGGAGAGCGGCATGAGCGCCGGCGAGGCCGCCGTCGGCGCAGCTCCGGCCAGCAATGCCGCACGCTACCGGCTCTTCGCCGTGCTCGGCGGGCTTTACCTCGCGCAGGCGATCCCGTCCTATCTCTTCGTCGCAGCCCTGCCGCCGATCATGCGCGAGGCCGGCGTTTCGCGCACAGCCATCGGCTCTATGAGCATCCTGCTCCTGCCGCTGGTGCTCAAATTCGCCTGGGCGCCGTGGATCGACCGGATCAGGCCGTTCGCGCGGGCACACCGGGCCGGCTGGGTCTTCCTCACCCAGACCGGCACGATCCTGTGCATCCTCGCGCTGATCGCCGTCGGACCGCTCGATGTCACCAGGATCATAGCGATCGGCTTTGTCGCCTCGCTGCTGATCTCGACCCAGGATATCGCAACCGACGGCTATGCCGCGAAATACCTGCCGGAAACCGACCGCGCCGTCGGCAACGCCATCCAGGGCGGCTCGATCGCCTTCGGCGTGGTGATCGGCGGCACGCTCGGGCTCGTCCTGCACCATTCCATCGGCTGGACCGGCATGCTGATCGCCATCGCCGCGATCTCGCTTTTGCCGCTCGTCGCGGCGGCGATGATGCGCGAGGGCGATCCGACGCCAGCCGAAAAGGCGAAGCGCCCCTCGATCCGTGCCTTCCTGCGCCGGCCGGAAGCGCGCCAGATCCTCTGGATCGCGCTGATCTACCGGGCAAGCGAGGGGCTGGTGAAGGCGATGGAGGGCTCCTACCTCGTCGATGCCGGCGTGCCGCTCAACCAGATCGGCTATCTCTCCGGGATATCGGCGACGACAGCGGGCCTCGCCGGCTCTGCGATCGCCGCCTGGCTGGTCAAGCGCCGGGGCATCGCCTTCGTGCTCGCGCTGCTCGGTGCGGCGCGCACGCTCTGCTTCCTGCTCTTCGCCTGCCATGCGCTCGGAGCCGTCGTCGGTGCCTGGCCGCTCTTCGGCGCCGCCGGCTTTCAGACCCTGATCCGCTATATGGAGATCGTCGCGCTCTATTCGCTGTTCATGGCGGTGACGACCTCGGAGCAGCCGGGCACCGACTTCACCATCCTCGCCTGCGCCCAATTGCTGGTCTATCTCGCCGGCTCGATGCTGGCCGGCAAGCTCGCCGATACGCTGGGCTATGGCGCGCTGTTTTCGCTGGCGACGGCGATCTCGGCGGCCGCTGTGATCGCGACGGTCAGGATGATCGCGCGCAGCAGCGTCGGAAAGCCGGCCTGACCAACGCAAAGCGCTGCTTGCGAGCGGCGACAGCTTCCCTAGCGTCGCCCTTCATGCGAGGTTGCCGGCGAGTTCGCCTGTGCCGCAAGATCGCCTGAGCCGAAGGAGAACACCATGGGTTGGGTCGTCCTTGGACTGATCGTCGTCGTCGTGGTCTGGCTGATCATGACCTATAACGGCCTCGTCGCGATGCGCCAGCGCGTCAACCAAGCTTTTGCCGACATCGACGTGCAATTGAAGCAGCGCCACGACCTGATCCCCAATCTCGTCGAGACCGTGAAGGGCTATGCCAGCCACGAGAAGGAGACCTTCGACGCGGTGATCAAGGCGCGCAACCAGGCGCAGTCCGCCAGCGGCCCGCACGACCAGGCCGTGGCCGAGCAGCAGCTCACCGGCGCGGTCGGGCGTCTTCTGGCGCTGGGCGAGGCCTATCCAGACCTCAAGGCGAGCGCGAACTTCCAGCAGCTCCAGCAGGACCTCGGCAATGTCGAGGACAAGCTGGCGGCGGCGCGGCGCTTCTTCAACAATGCGGTCAGCGAGTTCAACGCTGCGATCCAGGCCTTCCCGGCGGTGTTCTTCGCGCCGCAGATGGGCTTCAGCCCGCGCGAGTTCTTCGATGTCGGCGAAGAGACGCGCAAGCAGATCGAAGTCGCGCCGACCGTGAAGTTCTAAGCGGCGCGGTAGCCTCACAGCGGAGCTGCGGCGATGCCGGGGGAAGCCTTCGGGCTCTACACCCATCAGCGCAACAACCGGACCCGATCGGTCGCCCTGATCATCGGGCTCTTCCTGATGGTCTACCTGACCGTCTGGGGCGTCATGCTCGTCGGCTACGGCTATGTCGGCGTGCCACGCGGGCGCACGGTGCTGAGCTTCGTCGGCCAGCGCTTCTGGTCCTGGCTGCCCTTCATCACGCTGGGGACCGCAGCGTGGGTCTTCATCGGCTTCAAAATCAACGTCAAGCTGATCGAGGCTGTCTCGGGCGCCGAGGGCGTGACGCGGGAGGCCCAGCCCAAGCTCTACCGGATGCTGGAGAATCTCTGCATCTCGCGCGGCATGGTGACGCCGAAGCTCGCGATCATCCAGAGCGACGCGCTCAACGCCTTCGCCAGCGGCGTCAACGACAAGCAGTTCACGGTCACGCTGACCACCGGCTTGATCGAACAGCTCAACGACGCCGAGATCGAGGCGGTGATCGCCCATGAGCTGACCCATATCCGCAATGGCGACGTCCGGCTGATGGTGATCGCGGTGGTGATCGCCGGCATCATCTCCTTCGTCGGCGAGGTGCTGTTCCGCAATCTCGGCCGAGTGCGCATCTCCTCGGACGGTGACAAGAAGGGCAGCGGCTTTGCGATCATCCTCGGCTTCGCGGTGATCGCCGTGGCCTGGCTGCTCGCCGTGCTGATCCGGCTGTCGCTGTCGCGGGCCCGCGAATATCTCGCCGATGCCGGGGCGGTCGAGCTGACCAAGAACCCGGACGCGATGATCTCGGCGCTGCTGAAGATCTCCGGACGCGCCGACATCGACAATGTGCCGTCAGGCGTGATGGACATGTGCTTCGAGAACGACCCGGACGATTTCGCCGACCTGTTCTCGACCCATCCTTCCGTCACCAAGCGCGTGCAGGCGCTGGTGCAGACGGCCGGCGGGCGCCTGCCGCCCCAGGCGCCGCCCGGCCCGCCGAAGATCAGCGAGAGGCAGCCCCTGCCGGAGATCGCCCAGACCTCGGCGACGCATGGGCCATGGTCGCGGCCGGCACCGCCGGCGGGCGGCTAGCGACCGTCGCGGGCCCAGGCAAGCGCCTCTTCCAGCCGATCGTCGCCCCAGAACAGTTCGCCGTCGCCGGTGACGAAGGTCGGCGCCCCGAAGATCCCCAGCGATTTGGCAAGCTCGGTCTCGGCCTTGAGCCGCCCCTTGACCTCTTCGCTGCGCGACGCCGGAAAGGCGGCGGCCGGATCGGCCCCGGCTTCGCGCAGCGCCGCATTCAACACCGCCTCCTCGGCGATGTTGCGCCCTTCGCAGAACTGCGCACGGAACAGCGCCTTGGAGAAGGCCGGCAGCCAGCCGGCCTCGCGCCCTGCCAAAGCGAGCCGCGCCGCGACGAGCGAGTTCTGCGGGAAGGTCTCGGGCCGCACGATGACGAATCCGTTGCGGGCGGCACGGCGCGCGGTGTCACGCCACATATAGCGGCCCTTGTTCGGGTAGAGATTGAAGGGCGAAGTCGCCCAGCCTTGCGCGGCGAAGATCGGGCCGAGCAGGAACGGCCGCCAGCGCACCGCCACTCCGGCGGCCTCCGCCAGGTCCTCGATCCGCAGTGCGCTCAGGCAGGAATAGGTCGACGCGAACTCGTACCAGAAATCCAGAACAGGACGATTCGGCATCTGACCCCCAAGCAACCCAGCGCTCCGCCCGCATTGCGGGCGGCAACCCATCAGCGGATGACGCCAGATCGATCAGAAGGTTCCGATTGCGTCGCCCCGAACCCTGCGATAGTGCCCGGTTACGTCCGAAATGCGGCCGGCCGGGCCGCGTTCTCTACTCCAGGCACGAGCCCTCGTGCCGCCATTGCAGGAAGACCAGTCCATGGCCGACAAGCGCGTGAACAAGGTCGTGCTCGCCTATTCCGGCGGCCTCGACACCTCGATCATCCTGAAATGGCTGCAGACCACCTATAACTGCGAGGTCGTGACCTTCACCGCCGATCTCGGCCAGGGCGAGGAACTGGAGCCCGCCCGCCAGAAGGCGCTGCTGCTCGGTATCAAGCCGGAGAACATCTTCATCGAGGACCTGCGCGAGGAGTTCGTGCGCGACTACGTATTCCCGATGTTCCGCGCCAACGCCACCTATGAGGGCGTCTACCTGCTGGGCACCTCGATCGCCCGCCCGCTGATCGGGAAGAAGCTGATCGAGATCGCCGAGAAGGTCGGCGCCGACGCGGTCTCGCATGGCGCGACCGGCAAGGGCAACGACCAGGTCCGCTTCGAACTGACCGCCTATGCGCTGAAGCCCGACGTCCATGTGATCGCGCCCTGGCGCGAATGGGACCTGCGCTCGCGCGAGCAGCTGATCGCCTTCGCCGAGCAGCACCAGATCCCGATCGCCAAGGACAAGCGCGGCGAGGCGCCGTTCTCGACCGATGCCAACCTGCTGCACGTCTCGTCGGAGGGCAAGGTGCTCGAGGACCCGGCGCAGGAGGTTCCGGACTACGTCTTCTCGCGCACCGTCTCGCCGGAAGAGGCGCCGGACACCCCGACCGTGATCTCGATCGATTTCGCCAAGGGCGATGCGGTCGCGATCGACGGCGTCCAGCTTTCGCCGGCCAAGCTGCTCGCCAGGCTCAACGAGCTCGGCCGCGACAACGGCATCGGCCGGCTCGACCTGGTCGAGAACCGCTTCGTCGGCATGAAGAGCCGCGGCATGTACGAGACCCCGGGCGGCACGATCCTCGCCGTCGCGCATCGCGCCATCGAGTCGATCACGCTCGACCGCGGCGCCGCCCATCTCAAGGACCAGCTCATGCCGCAATACGCGGAGCTGATCTATAACGGCTTCTGGTTCTCGCCGGAGCGCGAGATGCTGCAGGCGCTGATCGACAAGAGCCAGGAGTTCGTCGCAGGCCAGGTGCGGCTCAAGCTCTATAAGGGCGGCGTCCACGTCATCGGCCGCTCCAGCCCGTACTCGCTCTACGATCAGGACCTCGTCACCTTCGAGGAAGGCGCGGTCGCATACGACCACCGCGACGCCGCCGGCTTCATCAAGCTCAACGCGCTGCGCTTGCGCACGCTCGGCCAGCGCAAGCGCAAGCTGGGGCTCTGATATCACCCGATAGAATGACGCTGGTCATCCCGGTCACCCGGGATGACCATTTTTTTGACCAGTGACGCCGCGCTACGGCGATCAGATCTCGATCTCCACGCCGACCTCGACGACCTGCTTGGCAGGGATGTGGAAATGCGCAGCCGACCGCTCGGCGTTGCGCTGCATGAAGGCGAAAAGCGCTTCTCGCCACATCGCCATGCCCGCGATCTCCTCGCGCGGAATGACGGTCTCGCGACCGATATAATATGACATCGCGTCGAGATCGACGCCCGGCAGCAGGTCGTGCTCGACGCCGCAGCGCAAACCATTCGGGATATGCGGCGTCTCCATGAAGCCGAAATGCAGGATCACGCGCGTGACGCTGGGCGCGAGCTCGACCAGCTCCATCCGGTCTTCGTCTGACACGCGCGGAATCTCCTCGAGCTTGCCCGTCACCAGTAGGATGCGCTCGTGCAGCGCATGATTGTGGCGGACGAAATGCGTGAGCGAGAGCGGGAGGCCGCGCGCCGCCGAGGCCAGGAAGGCTGCCGTGCCCGGCAAGCGCAGCGGCGGATTCGTCGCCAGCATGTCCAGAAACTCCTTCTCCGGCTCGCGCTGGCGGCTGCGGGCTGCCTCGACCAGGGCTAGACCCCGTCGCCAGGTCAGCATGACCACTGTCAGGACAAGCGCCAGCAGCAGCGGATACCAGCCACCTTCGTGCAGCTTCGGCAGGTTCGCCGCGAAGAAGGTGAGGTCGATCAGCAGGAAGAAGCCGTTGACCGCCACGACGAGAACCGGATTGAAGCCCCATTTCAACGCGATCAGCGCCGCCAGCCCGGTGGTGATCGCCATCAGCAACGAGACCGCGATGCCGTAGGCGCCCGCCAGGGCTTCGGACGAGCGGAACGCGAAGACCGACGTCAGGGTCGCCAGGCAAATCAGCCAGTTGACGATCGGGATGTAGATCTGCCCCTGCTGGTCATGGGCAGTATGCTTGATGCGGACGGCCGGGAACAATCCGAGCTGGACGGCCTGACGGGTCAGCGAAAAGGCGCCGGTCAGGATCGACTGCGAGGCGATGACGGCGGCTGCCGTCGCGAAGACGATCAGCGGATAATGCGCCCAGTTAGGAGCGAGCTGATAGAATGGATTCTCGATCGCCTCCGGCTGGACCAGCAGCAGTGCGCCCTGGCCGAAATAGTTCAGCATCAACGCCGGCAGCACGACTGCGAACGAGGCGAGGCGGATCGTCTTCGGGCCGAAATGGCCCATATCCGCATACATGGCTTCTCCGCCGGTCACCGCCAGAAAGGTCGCGCCAAGGACGGCGAAGCCGACGAGCGGGGCGGTATGGGTGATGAAATAGAGGGCGTTGAATGGATTGATCGCGGCCAGGATACCCGGCGCCATCAGGATGCCCCGGATGCCGAGCAGTGCCAGAGCGAGGAACCAGAGCAGCATGATCGGCCCGAACAGCCGGCCGATGAAGCCGGTCCCCTTGCTCTGAACCAGGAAGAGGCAGAACAGGATCGCAGCAGTCAGCGGAACGACCGCCGGCGCCAGGAACGGCGCGTCCACCTTGAGGCCTTCGATCGCGCTGAGCACGGAAATCGCCGGCGTAATGGCGCCATCGCCATAGAGCAGAGCAGCGCCGATGAGCCCGACCACCAGCACATAGGCGCGGGCCGATCCCGGCTTGGCATGGCGCGCCTTGAGCAGCGCCAGCATCGCCATGATGCCGCCCTCGCCGCGATTGTCGGCGCGCATGATCAACAGCGAATATTTGAGCGAAATGATCAGGATCAGCGCCCACAGGATCATCGAGACGCAGCCGATGACGGCTCCAGGCTGCAAGGCGCCGCCGGCACTCGCGGCGCGCGCGGCCTCCTTCAGCGCATAGAGCGGGCTGGTGCCGATATCGCCGTAGACGACCCCAAGAGCGCCGAGCGTCAAGGCCGGAAGCGGACCGTGCTGCTCGCCATGGGAGGGCGAACTGCTCTGTGACAGAACCCCTTGGGTCATGCGCCGTCCTCCCCTTTTCCAGGAGTAGGGCACGCGGCGGCAATGACGGCAAGGCTGGAGCAGCGGGATTACGCTGCAAGGCGGAAATCCCCGAAGAGATCGACAGGCCGGCGAGAAGGCCTCGCCGGCCTCCAATGTACCGTCTTACTTCGCGAGCTTGCCGAAGGCGAAGAACTGGGTCTCGCCGGAGGAATCGTCGACGCCGTCATTGTCGGTGACGACGAAGAGATCGCCGGCCTTGTCGACCGCCAGGCCCTCGACCTTGTCGAGGCCGTAGCCGCCGAGCTTCATCAGCTCCGGCGTCAGGTCGCGCAGCAGCTTCTTCTCGACCGTCGGGATCTCGGAGGCGCCGAACGGCGCCGGCGTCAGGCCCTTGACCGAGAAGGTCGTCAGCGTCTTCACCGCCTTGGCGCCGAACTGGTTGTCGCGCTCGATCACCGCGAAGGTGTCGTCGCCAAGATAGGTCAGCTCGGAGAGGCCCATCCAGGCGCCGTCGGTCGGAGCGGTCAGCGGGTAGTGGAGGATGCCCCAGCTCTTGGTGAAGGGCTTGTAGGAGAGGATCTTCACCTTGCCCTTCGGGTCGTCCTTCCACTCGCGCTGGACCGCGATCCAGACCGTCTCGTCCTGGCCGGTGCCGGTGACGGCGACGCCCTCATAGCCCTGGTTGATCGCCTTGGCGGCGAACGCCTCCGGCAAAGCGATCTCCTCCTCGATCTCGCCCTTGGCCGAGGCACGCAGCAGCAGGTTCTGCGTCGGCTTCTCCTTGCGTTCCGGTGCGCCTTCCGAGGCCAGCCAGAAGCCACCGCCGGGACGCGTCGCGATCCCCTCGAGATCATAGGAAGCCGGCTTGCCGTCCTTGGTCACGGTGATCGCGCCGGTGATCCTCGCCGGCTTCCTGGTCGCGTCGATCTCGAGGATGCGCGAGGGCGTATAGGCGCTGTCGGTGACGCTGAAGAGCCGGCCCGGCAAATCCGGATGGGCGGCGAGGCCCGAGAGCGCGCCCCAGCCCAGCGGCACGCCGTCGACATCGGCCGAGACGATGGTCGGATAGGCGGCCGGCGCTTCGCTGCGCTCGTAGATGGTCACGGCCGAACGCGGCCCGCCCTTCTCGCCGAGATCGGCCTCGGAGGCGCTGACGAAGAGGTTGCGCTGCGGGATGGCGAGCAGGCCTTCCGGCGCGATGCCACCCGGCAGGGCCTGCAGGAAGCGCGGGGCGCGGCCCGGCCCCTCGTCCTTGAAGACGAGCACGAGCGAGGCGCGTTCCAGCCCGACGAAGAACAGGCGCTCGCCATTATAGGTGCCGACCTCGATACCCTCCGGCTCGCTGCCCTTGGCGGCCGAGCGCTTCTCCGGATAGTGGCCGAGGCGGATGGCGATGTGGTCGACCATGTTGCCGGAATCGAACTCGACCGTGCCGTCTTTGCGAAGAATCGTGAAGCCGCGCGAGCCGCCCTTCCAATCGCCTTCATTGGCGGTGACGAAACGGTCATTGTCGAGCCAGCGCACCGCATCGGGCTCGCGGCGGACGCCCTTCAGTTCCTCGACCGGGTTGATCTGGCCATCGCGGGTCTTGTCGATGTTCGCAAGATCGACCGTGCCGGCCGGGAAATGCGCGACGAGCTTGCCGCTCTTCGTATCGACCACGGCGATGTGGTTGTTCTCCTGCAACGTCACTACGGCGAGGCCGTCAAGGTTGACGTCGACGAATTCCGGCTCCGGATCGCTCGGCTCGACCGCGGCGATGCCGGTGAGATCGACGACCTGCTTCGTGTCGCAATCGGCCTGCCCATCCTTGATACCGATCAGCGTGAGGTTGCCGCCGGGAAGCTGCGGCAGGTCGCCCTTGTTGAGCTTCTCGTCGCGCTCGTTCTCGATGACAATGGCGAGCTTGCCCTTGTCCTTGGTCAGCGTGATCGAGTCGGGCTGGCCGCCGAGCTCGCATTTGGCCGTGACCTGCTTGGTCTTGAGGTCGATGGTGGCGAGATGGCCGGCAGGCTCCTTGAAGTTGTCGCCGGAGCTGACGACGACGGCGAAGGCGCGCTCGCCGAGGATCACGACTGAGGTCGGCTCGCCGCCGACCGGGATGAAACCGGCTGGCTTGGGCGCATTGGCCGTGGCGATGTCGATCAGGCCGATCGCCTTCTGCTCGGCATCAGTATAGGCGAGCAGGGTTCCCGCCTCATTGGCAGCGATGATCTCCGCGACCGTCTTCTTTTTCGCGTCGCGATCAGCCGGCAGGTTCAGCGGCACCTGGAAGGTGGCGATGCGGTTGAAGGTTGGCTCGGCGAGCGCGGTTCCGCCGGCAAGGAGCGTCGCGAGAGCCGCAAGGACGAGGGATTTGCGCATGGGACGGTCCTGTTCCGCAGGGCGAGGAGGCAGGACCTCCGGCTAGTGAGCGGATACGACAGTTGCGTGACAGGCGGTCATAAATGAAGGCGATCGCGGCGACGATCAGGACGCGGGATCCCCTCTCCCATGTGGGAGAGGGGTAGGGGTGAGGGATCGCCTGACCGCACAAGGCGGGTGGTATCCGTGGCGGCGGCAGGCGTTGTGCGTAGACGTCTTCCCGCGGGCCCTTACCCCTGCCCCTCTCCCATCCGGGAGAGGGGTTCCTCGCGCCCCTATCGTCTCCACTCGCGTTCAGAGAGCGGCCTTCATCTCCCCTGCCGAAACCGACTTCTTCAGGCCGACCACCTCGAGCTCGGTGACGATCGCGACCGCCGCGGCCTGGACGAGGACGAAGGCGATGCCGAGCGTGGTCGGCGCGAACCAGCCGGCGACCAGGATCAGCACGCTGTCGGCGATCCAGAGAATGTTGACGCCGATCACCGCATGGACGGCTAGGCGCGGCAGGCGCGCCCGGCTGGCAAAGAAGGCCAGCGCAGCAGCGCAAGGCAGCAGCATGAGACCGGCGCCGCGCAGGAACTCCAGGGGGAAGCCGAGCAAGCCCGAGAGAGCGCCGGCGCCGAGGCTGAGCAGCAGGCCGGTCGCGGCGCAGGCGGCGGCGTCGAGGGCGAGGGCATTGCGCAGGAAACGCGAGGACTGGATGAAGGCCATGGCTGTTCTCCGATCGGCCCCGTTGCGTCCGGGGCGGTTGCTGATGGAGGCCATGCTGACGAAAGCCCGGCGGCGGGTCGATTAAGCCGGAGGTAATTGGATGACGGCGCGGCTACGGCTAGCTTGCCCAGCATGAACAAGCACTCGCAGCCCGCGATCGGGCATCTCATCCGCGACTGGCGCCAGCTGCGCCGGCTCAGCCAGCTCGACCTGGCGCTCGAAGCCGAGATCTCGCAGAAGCATCTGAGCTTCGTCGAGAGCGGCCGCTCGATACCGAGCCGGGACATGGTCCTGCTGCTCGCCGAGCATCTCGGCGTGCCGCTGCGCGAGCGCAACGCGCTCCTGCTCTCGGCCGGCTATGCACCGGTCTATCTCGAACGTTCGCTGGAGGATCCCAGTCTGCAGGCGGCGCGCAGCGCGATCGACCTGCTGCTCAAGGGGCACGAACCCTATCCGGCCGTGGCTGTCGATCGACACTGGACCCTGCTCGCGGCGAACGCGATGATCGCGCCGATGCTCGCGGTCGTCGAGGATGCCGATCTGCTGCGCCCGCCGGTCAATGTGCTCCGGCTCAGCCTACATCCGCGCGGGCTCGCTCCGGCGATCATCAACCTCGCGGAGTGGCGCGGCCATCTCATCGCCCGGCTGCGCCAACAGATCCGCGCCACGGCCGATCCGCTGCTCGCCGAGCTCCTGACCGAACTGCTGAGCTATCCCGTCCCGGCCGCGCCGGTCGTCAAAGGCAGAGGGCAGGAGGAGGCGGAGCCACCGATCGTGCTGCCGCTGCACCTGCGGCTCGGTGACAACGTGCTCTCGCTGATCTCGACCACGACGGTGTTCGGCACGCCGGTCGACGTCACCCTGTCTGAGCTGGCGCTGGAGACGTTCTTCCCGGCCGACGAGGCGACGGGAGAAGTGCTGCGGGCGATCGCGGCGGATGTATCGAAAAGTGCGGGAACCTGACTGGCCCGGCGACGTTGTCTTCCCGACCGGGCGCCGCGGCGCCCTCCCCTATCTGAAAGAGGAGCTCGCCATGGGCAGCACGACCGACAAGATCAAGGGCTTGGCCAACGAAGCCGCCGGCAACGTCAAGCAGGCCGCCGGCAAGGCGCTGAACAAGCCCGGCCTCGAGGCCGAGGGCATCGCCCAGGAGCGCAAGGGTGAGGCCCAGCAGATGGTCGGCAAGGCCAAGGACGCCGTCAAGAAGGTGGTCGACAAGGCCTGACCTTCAGGCCGTCCACGATCGAAGAAGAACGGGCGCCTCACGGCGCCCGTTTTTTGTGTCAGGCGGAGCCGCCGAGCCCGCCGAGGAAATCCTTGACCCGGCCGAAGAAGCCAGCGGTCTCGGGATGGGTGGCGCCCGAGCTCTCGCGCTCGAACTCCATCAGCAATTCGCGCTGGCGGGCGGTGAGCTTCTGCGGCGTCTCGACCAGGACCTGGATGTAGAGATCGCCCATCTCGCGGGAGCGCAGCACGCTCATGCCCTTGCCCTTGAGGCGGAACTGCTTGCCGGTCTGGGTGCCTTCGGGAACCTTCACCCGAGCCTTGTCGCCGTTCAGGGTCGGCACTTCGATCTCGCCGCCGAGCGCCGCCGAGGTCAGGCCGATCGGCACGCGGCAGAACAGGTCGGCGCCGTCGCGCTGGAAGATGGCGTGCGGCTTGATCGAGAGGAAGATGTAGAGATCGCCCGCAGGGCCGCCACGCAAACCGGCCTCGCCCTCGCCGGCGAGGCGGATGCGGGTACCGTCCTCGACGCCGGCCGGGATGTTGACCGAGAGCGTGCGCTCGCGGGTGACGCGGCCGGCGCCCTGGCAGCCGGCGCAGGGATCGTCGATGATCTCGCCGCGGCCATTGCAGGTCGGGCACGTCCGCTCGACCGAGAAGAAACCCTGGCTGGCGCGCACGCGGCCATGGCCGCCGCAGGTTGGGCACTGGCGCGACTTCGAGCCGGCCTTCGCGCCGGTGCCGGAGCAGACCTCGCAGGTCACCGAGGTCGGGACGCGGATGGTCTCGTTCTTGCCGGCATAGGCCTCCTCGAGGCCAATCTCGAGATTGTAGCGCAGGTCGGCGCCACGCTCGCGGCCATTGGCGCCGCGCGGACCACCGCGGCCGCGGCCCTCGCCGAAGAAGGATTCGAAGATATCGGACATGAAGTCCGACATGTCGGCCGGGCCACCGCCCCCGCCGCCATTCTCGAAGGCCTGGTGGCCATAGCGGTCATAGGCCGCGCGCTTCTGGCCGTCGGAGAGGATCTGGTAGGCCTCGTTGATCTCCTTGAACTTGATCTCGGCCTGCTTGTCGCCCGGATTCTTGTCCGGGTGATGCTGCATGGCGAGCTTGCGGAAGGAGCTCTTCAGCTCGACGTCCGTCACGGTCCGGGAGACCCCGAGGATTTCGTAATAGTCGCGCTTCGACATTCAACCAGCTGCCCCTGCGCCGCCCTGTCCCTATCCGCACAGGCCGGCGAGTCATATCCTGCGACGCAATCGCCCTAAGGGAATGGCCGGGTCAAGCCCGGCCATTCTCGTCACGGTCGACGACGAGCGCGTCTTACGCGCTCTTCTTCTTGTCGCCCTTGTCGTCGCTGACGTCCTTGAAGTCGGCGTCGATGACGTCGTCCTTCTTCGGTTCCTCGGCAGCGGCGCCCTCGGGAGCGTTCGCTTCGGCCTGGCTGGCGGCATACATCGCCTCGCCGAGCTTCATCGACGCCTGCATCAGCTCGTTGGTGCGAGCCTGGATCGCCTCGGCATCCTCGCCGGTGAGAGCGGTCTTGAGGGCCTCCAGCGCAGTCTCGATCGCGCCCTTGTCGGCGGCCGAAACCTTGTCGCCATAATCCTTCAGCGACTTCTCGGTCGAGTGCACGAGGCTCTCGCCCTGGTTCTTGGCCTCGACCACTTCGCGACGCTTCTTGTCGTCGGCGGCGTTCGCCTCGGCATCCTTGACCATCTTCTGGATCTCGGCCTCGGAAAGCCCGCCGGACGCCTGGATGCGGATCTGCTGCTCCTTGTTGGTGGCCTTGTCCTTCGCCGTCACCGAAACGATGCCGTTGGCGTCGATGTCGAAGGTCACCTCGATCTGCGGCATGCCGCGCGGGGCCGGCGGAATGCCCATCAGGTCGAACTGGCCGAGCAGCTTGTTGTCGGCCGCCATCTCGCGCTCGCCCTGGAAGACCCGGATCGTCACCGCGCCCTGGTTGTCCTCGGCAGTGGAGAAGACCTGGCTCTTCTTGGTCGGGATCGTGGTGTTGCGGTCGATCAGGCGGGTGAACACGCCACCCAGCGTCTCGATGCCGAGCGACAGCGGGGTCACGTCGAGCAACAGCACGTCCTTGACGTCGCCCTGCAGCACGCCGGCCTGGATCGCGGCGCCGATCGCGACGACCTCGTCAGGGTTGACGCCCTTATGCGGCTCCTTGCCGAAGAACTGCTTCACCACCTCCTGGACCTTCGGCATGCGGGTCATGCCGCCGACGAGGACGACCTCGTCGATCTGGCCGGCGGACAGGCCGGCATCCTTGAGCGCCTTGCGGCAGGGCTCGATGGTGCGCTGGATCAGGTCGTCGACGAGGCTCTCGAACTTGGCGCGCGAAAGCTTGATGGCGAGGTGCTTCGGACCGGAGGCATCCGCCGTGATGTAGGGCAGGTTGATCTCGGTCTGCGAGGCGCTCGACAGCTCGATCTTGGCCTTCTCGGCCGCTTCCTTCAGGCGCTGGAGCGCGAGCTTGTCCTTCTTCAGGTCGATGCCCTGCTCGCGCTTGAACTCATCCGCCAGGTACTCGACCAGGCGCATGTCGAAGTCCTCGCCGCCGAGGAAGGTGTCGCCATTGGTCGACTTCACCTCGAAGACGCCGTCGCCGATCTCCAGGATCGAGACGTCGAAGGTGCCGCCGCCGAGGTCGTAGACCGCGATGGTGCCAGCCGACTTCTTGTCGAGGCCATAGGCGAGCGCGGCAGCGGTCGGCTCGTTGATGATGCGCAGCACTTCGAGGCCGGCGATCTTGCCGGCATCCTTGGTGGCCTGGCGCTGGGCGTCGTTGAAATAGGCAGGGACGGTGATGACGGCTTGCGTCACCGGCTGGCCGAGATAGGACTCGGCCGTCTCCTTCATCTTGGTCAGGATGAAGGCCGAAATCTGCGAGGGCGAATAGTCCTTGCCGTCCGCCTCGACCCAGGCGTCGCCGTTGGCCGCCTTCTTGATCTTGTAGGGGACGAGATCGATGTCCTTCTTGGTCATCGGATCGTCGAAGGTGCGCCCGATCAGGCGCTTGATGGCGAAGAAGGTGCGCTCCGGATTGGTGACCGCCTGGCGCTTCGCCGGCTGGCCGACCAGACGCTCGCCGTCATCGGTGATGGCGACGATCGAAGGCGTGGTGCGGGCGCCCTCGGAATTCTCGATAACCTTGGGAGTCGACCCTTCCATCACTGCAACGCAGGAATTGGTGGTTCCGAGGTCGATACCAATGACTTTACCCATGGATGGGATCCCTTTCGATTTAGCAGATCGCCGGAAGAGCGCGCGTAAGACGCCGCTCCCCGGCCCATGGCCCCGGATCGCCCCCACCTTCCGCGGCGAACGAACCCGGGATACCCACGTCTGGCGACCGAAGTGACGGAACGGAGCCTTGGCTCCCTTCCGGCTTCGCCCGCCGGTTACAACAAAGATCGACCGGCCCTGCGTTTCGGCGTCGGCATGTGAGTGCTGGCGCCTGGCGCAATCCGGCCCCGATGGCCCGTAAAAACCACCGCTTCGCGGCGTATATAGGGAGGGTGACGGGTTGCTTGCAAGGCGCGGAGCCGGATTAAGAATCGGCTTTGTGCAGTATCCCTCACAGAATTCGCGGGGCTGACCATTCCGGGTAAGTGTTGCGCGCATGCTCTTGCGCAGCGGGCGTAGCCATTCCATTCAGAACGGACCTTGCGCCATCAGGAAACAGCCGTGACGACGCTCCGCCGCCCGACTGCCCATCGCCTCGCTGCCGGTGCAGCCCTGGCCTGGCTCGGCCTTGCAGGTGCGGCCCTGGCGCAGCCGCTGCAGCTTCCGGGCGCGCAGCCCTTCAACCCGCCGGGCGCCCAGCAATCGGCGCCGGCCTCGGTCGGCGGCCCCACAACGCCGCGCCCGCGTACCATGCCGGCCATCAAGATCCCCGGCGAAGACTCGATTCTCGGCAAGACCTTGCGCCGCAATGGCAGCTTCGGCGAAGCAACGCTGGAGAAGACCGGCAGCGGCTACGGCCTGAAGCTGCGCGCCGAGGGCTTCCAGTCCAGCAACCTCGTCGAGCCCTGCGCCATCTCCTTCGGCGACGCGGCCGTGCCGGTGACCTCGCTCGGCAAGCCGGCGGGACTGCCGCGCTACAAGCTGGAAGCCGCGGCCTGCCCGATCGTCTTCGACGTGCTCGACGGCGCCTTCCTGGTGATCGAGCCGGAACAGCCCTGCGTCATCGAGGCCGCCGCCTGCCGCATCGATCCCCGCGGCGTCTGGGGACCGGATGCGCGCACTTTGCCCGCTCGCGCCAAGGAAACCGAGGCCGAACGCAGCAAGGCGGAGACGGCGGTCCGCGAGGGCTATCGCGCGCTCTCGGCCAAGGCCGACCTGACGGAGCAGCGCACGATCGCGCGCGAGCAGGCCGGGTTCTCGTCGGAGCGCGAGCAGATCTGCCGCGATTTCCAGCGCGAGGGCTCGCACGGCTTCTGCGGCGCCCGCATCACCGAGGCACGCGCCGCCTCGATCCGCTCCCGCCTCGGCCTGCCCGAGCCGAAGCCCGAGACGGCCAAGCCGCGCCCGGCCACGGCAAAGCGGACGCCCCCGCCTGCGGCGGCGCCCGCTCCGACGATCCAATAGGCTTTCGGCTCAGGCCGCCTCGCCGCCTGCAACCTGCCCGGCCTCCCAGCCGAGGATGGCGCGCTTGCGCGTCAGTCCCCAATGATAGCCGGTGAGCGCGCCGGACTTGCCGATGACGCGGTGGCAGGGCACGACGAAGGAGATCGGGTTCTTGCCGACCGCCGCACCGACCGCACGGGCCGCCGAGGGCTTGCCGATATGGTCGGCGACGTCGCCATAAGTGGTGGCACAGCCGACCGGGATGCGCAGCAGCGTCTCCCAGACCCGGACCTCGAAATCGGTGCCGATCAGCACGACGCGCAGCGGCGTCTGCGGTGACCAGTTGCCCGGCTCGAAGATGCGCGTCGCATAGGGCGCCGTCGCCTGCGGATCGAAGCGGTAATCCGCATGCGGCCAGCGCCGCATCATGTCGGCCAGCGCCTCGGCCCGGCCGCCGATGACCTTGCCGCCGTCGAGCGTGTTCGAGACCCAGCCGAGGCCAGCGAGGCCGCGCTCGGTCACCACGACCAGCGCCTCGCCGAACGGAGACTGATGGAAGCCATAGGACATGCGCAGGCCTTCGCCGCCGGTCTTCCATTCGCCCGGCGACATCGCCTCATGGGTGACGAAGAGGTCGTGCAGGCGGCCAGGGCCGGAGAGGCCGACCTCGAAGGAGGTGTCGAGGATGCTGGCGGAGGAGGCCAGCAGCCCCTTGGCGTTGTCGAGCGTGATCGCCTGCAGGAAGGCTTTCGGCGTCAACCCGCACCAGCGCCGGAACAGGTGGTGCACGTCGGTCGGGGTGGCGCCCGCCGCGTCGGCGATCGCCTCGATCGTCGGCTGCTGGCGCCAGTTGTTGGTGATGTAGGCCAGGATGCGGCGGACCGTATCGTAGTCCGAGCCGGGCGCGGCCACCGGGAAATCGGCTTCCGAGGGGATGGCCTCCGAGGCGCGGGCGAGCACGGCATTGGAGACGACTATCGGTTTCATCGCCGTCCTGAGACTGGAATGGGCGTTCATCGGTCTATCCTCGCGATCTCAAATCTCATGCTCACGAAGCTAGTGATCTCAGCATGCCTATCCCACCCGAAAGCTGGCAAGCTCGCCTTCACCGTGGGAGGCGCGTAGACGACCACAGATGACCGACTCCGCCGACTCGATCGTTTCGCTCTACACCCGCCACGCCACCGCCTATGACCGACAGCGCGGCCGAAAACTGATGGAAGCGCGTTGGCTTGACCGCTTCCTCTCGTTGCTGCCGGCGACGCCATCTGTCCTCGACATCGGCTGCGGCATGGGCGAACCGATCGCAAGGCATCTGATCGAGCGCAACTGCGTCGTGACCGGCATCGATTCGGCGGCACCGTTGATCGCGCTCTGCCGCGAGCGCTTTCCGGAGCACGACTGGCTGGCCGGCGACATGCGCGAGCTCGCGCTCGGCCGGCGCTTCAACGGGCTGATCGCCTGGGACAGCTTCTTCCATCTGACGCCCGACGACCAGCGCCGGATGTTCCCGCTCTTCCGCGAGCACGCAGCCGAAGGCGCGGCGCTGCTCTTCACCAGTGGTCCCGGCCATGGCGAGGCGATCGGCAGCTTCGAGGGCGAGCCGCTTTACCATGGCAGCCTAGATCCAGCCGAGTATCGCGCGCTGCTGGCCGCGAACGGCTTTGCCGTCCTCGAGCACATGGTCGAAGACCCCCATTGCGGCGGCCATACGATCTGGCTGTCGCACCGGACAACCTGAGGCCTTCCTCAAACGAATCGCAGCAGCTTTGTGCGCGTCAGGCGCTGGTTGTTGCGATGCCATTCGTCGTCGGTGAAGAAGACCGGCGAGCCCTCGTCCCAGCCGCTGCAACTATAGTCCGACTGCTCGGCGAAGAAGGCGACGAAGTCCTCGCGCGAGCGCCATTCGGCAATAGCTTGGCCAGGATGATGGCCATCGAGGATGTCGCAGAGCTTGATCCCCGCCTCTGTGCGGATCAGGCCGTGACCGCAGTAGTCGCGGTGGAATTCGTGGATCAGCCCCTCGCCGACCGGACGGGCCGTCACACGATCCCAGACCTGCCCTGCCAGCACCGGGCCGAACAAAGCGCGATCGAGCTTGTCGCGCAGGACGAGTGCATAGCAGCGGACAGCCGCCTCGCCGTCGTTCTCAGCGGGAGAAGGGCCGCGCCGAGTACGATTGGCCCGCACCGCCGCGATGACGACGACGATGATGGCCGCCCATGCGATCAGCGGGATGACCGTCGCGGCCATGCTCAGGCAGGCTCGAAATCCGGGCCGCGCTTGGCCTTGGCGAGTGCCGTTCCGAGCGCCTGCGCAAAACCCTCGCGCTCCTCCGGCGAGAGCGCCGAGGCGACCACGGTGCGTTGGCCGCGCGAAACCAGGGAGAGTTCGAGCAGGCCGTAATCCTCGTCATCCGCACGCTCAAGCTTGGTCCAGGCGGGATTGGAGCGCCAGATTTTCTCGCGGCCGTGATGCGAGACCTTGCGCAGCAGCACTTCGAGCGGCGTCACGACGATGCGCTCGAAGGCACGCGCCGCGTTGAAGTTGACCTTGAAGGCGATGAAGAGCGCGATGATGTCGAGGCCGAAGAAGCCGGCGACCGGCCAGGCACCGAGCACCATGAAGGGAATCGAGGCGGCGATGCTGGTCAGGCAGACCAGGGTCATCACGATCCGGAAGCCGTCCTGGCCGAGCGAGCGGTGCGGCGTGATCGTCGCGTCGAAGACCGGCTTCTCGGCCGCTTCGGCGACATCGTCTGAATTGGGCTTGCCCAAGGTCATCCGCGAATTATAACGCCGCGATGCCCGCGCCGAACAGCCAAAAACGCCGCAGTCCTTCGCCGAAACGGATCACAAGTCTGAAGCCGCGCAGCGCCGCGGAGATCTACGAGATCTTCAGCCGCTTCCGGCAGCAAAGACCCGAGCCGAAGGGCGAGCTCGACTATGTCAACGCCTTCACGCTTCTGGTTGCCGTCGTGCTCTCGGCGCAGGCGACCGATGCTGGCGTCAACAAGGCGACGAAGAGGCTGTTCGAGCTCGCCGACACGCCGGAGAAGATGCTCGCCCTCGGCGAAGACCAGGTGCGCGAGCTGATCAAGACGATCGGGCTCTACCGCAACAAGGCCAGGAACGTCATCGCGCTCTCGGAGAAGCTGATCGCCGAATTCGGCAGCGAAGTCCCGACCGCACGCGAAGCGCTGGAGAGCCTGCCCGGCGTCGGCCGCAAGACCGCGAATGTCGTGCTCAACATCGCCTTCGGCGAAATCACCCACGCGGTCGACACCCATGTCTTCCGCGTCGCCAACCGCCTGCGCATCGCCCCCGGCAAGAACGTTCTGCAGGTCGAGTTCGGCCTGGAAAAGGCCGTGCCGGCCGAGTTCGGCCGGCACGCGCATCACTGGCTGATCCTGCACGGGCGCTACACCTGCAAGGCGCTGCGGCCGGCCTGCGAGACCTGCGTCGTCGCCGATCTCTGCGATTCGCCCGACAAACGGATCGCCTAGGACACCATCAATTGATCGCCAGCCGAGCCTGCTTGATGATGCCGGCCCAGCGGCGCGACTCGGCCTCCATCATCGCGGCGAACTCCTCGGGCTTGTTGCCGATCGGCTCGGCGCCTTCGTTTTGCAGGCGCTCGCGGATGAGCGGGCTGTTGATCGTCTCGACCGTCGCCTGGCGCAGCTTCGCCGCGACGTCCTTGGGCGTGCCCTTGGGCACGACGAAGCCGTACCAGGCCGTCGCCTCGTAATCCGGCCAGCCGCTCTCGGCCACCGAAGGCACCTCGGGGAAGAGCTTGGCGCGCGCCTTGCCGGTCACGGCCAGCGCCTTCACCTTGCCGCCCTCGATCAGGCCGAGCACGGAGGGCACGGTGGTGATCATGAAATCACTGTTGCCGGCGAGCAGGTCGGTCAGCGCCGGACCGGCGCCGCGATAGGGCACGTGCACCGCCTCGAACTGCGCGGTCTGCGCCAGCAGGATCGTCGCCAGATGGCTGGCGGAACCGTTGCCGGCCGAGCCATAGGTCAGCTTGCCCGGGTTCTTCTGGGCTTGGCCGACGAGCTCCGCCAGCGTCTTGTGCGGCGAGTTCGGCGCGACCACCACGACGAGCGGCGCCGCCGAGATCAGCGTCAGCGGGTCGAAGGCGGTCAGCGGGTCGACCCGGACATTCTTGAACAGGTGCGGATTGACCACCATCGGGCCCTGATTGGCCATCAGCACGGTATAGCCGTCGGGCGCGGCCGCAGCCGCCTGGGCGGTGGCGAGGTTGCCGCCGGCCGAGCCGTTGTTCTCGACCACGAGCGACTGGCCAAGCCTCTCGCCGACGCCCTGCGCGACGAGGCGCGCGATCGCATCCGTGCCGCCGCCGGCGGCGTAAGGCACCAGCAGCTTCATCGGCTTGTCCGGGAAGGCAGCCTGGGCTTGCGCGAGTTCAGGCAGGCAGGTGCTGGCCAGGGTGGCCGTGATCAGGCTGCAGAGATGGCGGCGCGTGATCGTCATGGGTCAGTTCTCCTCCCGTTTCCGCCCTCTCTGCAAGCGCGAGGATCGCACTGGCGGGGACGATGACGTTTCCTTCGAAGATGCGGCGCGCGGTGCGCACCAGGCTGGCTCGGGCCACCTGCCCGGCAGCATCGAGCGCAAGGTCGACCTGGATGGCGCCGCTCGGATGCTCGACCGTGACCAGCGATCCGGTCTCGGCGGCAAGCATCTCGGCGGCGACGCTGCCGGCGATACGGCTCGCCGCGGCGACGCAGAGCGCCCCGGTGACGGCATGGCTGCGATGGCAACGATCCGGGGTGAAATAGCGTGAGGTCAGGCTGCCGCCGTGACGCGCCGGCGAGAGCACACCGACCTTGGGAATGACGCGTCCGGCGACATCGCCGAGGCCCATCCGGCGTCCGGCCTCGCGGCGAAGCTCTTCCAGGCGCGCCAGCACGGCAGCGTTGGCATCGAGCTCGGCCGGCGTCTCGTCGCCGGCGAGGTCGAGATCGCCGGCCCGCAGCAGCATCATCGGCGTGGCGTAGTCGACCAAGGTCACCGGGACGCCGTCGATCTCCTCGCAGGCGAAACCGGTCGGCAGCAGCGCGCCGGTCTTCGAGCCGATGGCTTCGAGAAAACCGAGCTTGATCGGGGCCGCCGTGCCGGCGACACCGTCGATCGCGGTGGCGCCGTCATAGGCGACGACGCCGCCCGGGGTCTGCACCGCCGCCTCGACCAGCGCGCCAGTGTTGCGGTTGTGGATGCGCACGATGGTTTCACCATCGACAGCCGGCACCAGGCCGGCCTCGATCGCGAAGGGACCGACGGCGGAGAGCATGTTGCCGCAGTTCGGGCTCAAATCGACATGAGCGCGCTCGACCGCGACCTGGGCGAACAGATAATCGACATCGGCGTCGGGCCGGCTAGAGCGGCTGACGATCGCGACCTTGCTGGTCAGCGAGTTGCCGCCGCCGAGCCCGTCGAGCTGCAGCATGTGCGGCGAGCCCATCGCCGCGAGCAGGACCCGGTCGCGCGCCGCCGGATCGGCCGGCAGGTCGCGCTCCAGGAAGAACGGGCCGCGTGAGGTGCCGCCGCGCATCAGCACGCAGGGGATGCGCACGGCCTGGGCAAGCGGAAGCTGGAAGGGAGCGGACAAGGGCGTCACCCGATTTGGCGATGCCCTTTCTTCCCAAATCGAATAACTGCTGTGAAATGCAGAGATCGGGGTTATTGATACGTCATGAGCATCAATTTCGAAGCCCTTGATCTGCGCGCCTTCATCTCGGTCGTCGAACTCGGCGGCTTCCACCGCGCCGCCGAAGCGCTGAACATGTCGCAGCCGGCGCTGAGCCGCCGCATTCAGCGGCTGGAAGCCGCGGTCGGGGCGGCCCTGCTGGAGCGGACGACGCGCCGGGTCGCACTCACCATGGTCGGGCGCGAGATGCTGCCGCTGGTGCGGCGCATGCTCGACGAGTTCGACTCATCGATCTTCGCCATGCGCGATCTCGGCAGCCGCCGCGCCGGGCTGATCGCGCTCGCCTGCGTGCCCACGGCCGCCTTCTACTTCCTGCCCTCGGTGATCGCGCGCTTCCAGGCGCAGTACCCGAACATCCGCTTCCGCATCCTCGACCTCTCGGCCAATGACGGACTGGAGGCGGTGGCGCGCGGCGAGGTCGAATTCGGCATCAACCTGATCGGCGGCTCCGATGCCGAGCTGACCTTCGAGCCACTGATCGACGATCCCTTCGTGCTCGCCTGCCGGCACGATCATGCGCTGGCGCAGAAATCATCGCTGGGCTGGGCCGATCTCGAAGGCCATCCGCTGGTCACCGTCAGCCGCAGCAGCGGGAACCGCGCCATCCTCGATGCGGCTTTGGTCAAGATCGGCGTCAGGCTCGACTGGTCGTTCGAGGTGACGCACCTCTCGACCTCGCTCGGGCTGGTCGAGGCGGGCCTCGGCATATCTGTGCTGCCGAAGCTGGCGACGCCGGGCGCGGACCACCCGATCATCGTGACGCGGCCGATCCGCCATCCCGAAGTCTCGCGCACGATCGGCGTGGTCCGGCGCCGCGGCGTCAAGCTGGCGCCGGCGGCGGAGCGCTTCCTCGAGATGCTGCTCGGAACCTGGCGCGGGCCTTTGCCTACTCCGCAGTGAAGCTCAGCCGAAGACCCAGAGCCCGGCGAGGCCGGCCGAGCCGACGATGATCCGCCACCAGGCGAAGGGCGTGAAGCCGCGCTTCGAGACGAAATCGAGGAAGCTGCGGACGACGATCAGCGCCGAGATGAAGGCGGTGACGAAGCCGATGCCGATCAGCGCGACATCATTCGTCGTCAGCTCCTTGTAGTTCTTGAGGAGATCATAGGCGAAGGCGCCGGCCATGGTCGGCATCGCCAGGAAGAAGGAGAACTCGGCAGCAGCCCGCTTGTCGGCGCCGAGCAGCATGGCGCCGACGATGGTCGAGCCGGAACGCGACACGCCGGGCACCATCGCGAGGCACTGGATGAAGCCGATCTTGAGATACATCGGCAGCGGGAATTTGGTGGCGTCGTGATGCTTCACCTCGAGCTCAAGCTCGTCGATGACAAGGAGGACGAGGCCGCCGGCGATCAGCGTGCAGCAGACCAGGAAGGGGTTGAACAGCACGCCTTTGATGAAGCCATGCGCGAGCGCGCCGATCATCGCCGCCGGCAGGAAAGCGACGAGCACGCCGATAACGAAGCGCCGCGCGGACGGGTCGGTTCGCAAGCGCAGGGCGATATCGAGCAAGCGGCGGAAATAGACCAGCAGGATCGCCAGGATTGCTCCGAGCTGGACCAGGATCTCGAAGGCCTTGCCCTTCGATTCGAAGCCGAGGAAATGCCCGAGCAACAACAAATGGCCGGTCGAGGACACCGGCAGGAATTCGGTCAGCCCCTCGACCACGCCGAGCACGGCGGCGACAAGAAGGTCATGCATGGGAGGGTCCTTCCGAGCCTTGCGAGTGCGGCGCAACAAAAGCGTGCCGAACGCGTTAAAGCTATCGCGCAGGGTCTTTGCAAATTGGTTACCAGATCGGCAAGGATTTCCGAGCAATCCGCCACTTCACCCGGTCCCGGGTTGTGAGGCTTAGCCGGCAGGCCTATACGGGGGCGCTCTATCGCGCTGCATCACGCGCCGGCCTACCTCATCCTAACCGTCCTCAGTTCCAGCAATCGATGGCCACGCTTCACCATTATCCGCTCTGTCCGCATTCGCGTTTCATCCGGCTCGCACTCGGCGAGTTCGGCCTCGATGCCACGCTGGTCGAAGAGCGCGTCTGGGAACGGCGGCGCGAGTTCCTCGAGCTCAATCCGGCCGGGACGACGCCGGTGCTGCGCGAAGATAGCGGCCTGGTCGTGCCCGGCCCCGGGCCGATCGCCGAATATCTCGACGAGACCCGCGGGCTTGCGCTGGCCGAGCGCCGCCTCCTGCCGGAAGGCCCGGGCGGGCGGATCGAGGTGCGCCGGCTGCTCGACTGGTTCAACATCAAGTTCAACGAAGAGATCACCGCTCCGCTCGTGCTGGAGAAGGTGATGAAGCGCTTCATGAGCCGCGACGAGGGCGGCGGCCCGCCGGAGATGAGCGCGATCCGCGCGGCGCGCGGCAATGTGCGCTATCATCTGCGCTACATCGCCTGGCTGACGGCGAAACGGAACTGGCTCGCCGGCGATAATCTGAGCTATGCCGATCTCGCCGCGGCGGCGCATCTCTCCTGCGTCGACTATCTCGGCGACGTACCCTGGGACGAGGACGAGGCTGCCCGCGCATGGTATGCGAGGATCAAGTCCAGACCGAGCTTCCGGCCGCTGCTGAGCGACCGGATTCCCGGCATGGCGCCCTCGGCCCATTACGACGACCTGGACTTCTGAGCCCCGACAAGCTCAAGGCCGCGATCGCCACGCGCGCCAAGGCCGAAGGCTTCTCGGTGATGCGCGTGGCCAGCGTCGATGCCATTCCCGAAGCGCCGGCACGCCTCGCCGGCTGGCTTGATGCCGGCCATCACGGCGACATGACCTGGCTGACCGAGCGCACGGCCGAGCGCGCCGATCCTGCGACCCTGTGGCCGGCGGCGCGCTCCGTGGTCATGCTCGGCATGAGCTACGCGGGAGAAGGCGATCCGCTCGCCGTCCTCGAACAGCGCGACCGCGGCGCGATCTCGCTCTATGCCCGCCGGCGCGACTATCACGACGTGATCAAGGGCAAGCTGAAGAGCGTCGCCTCGGTGCTGGCGGCGCGGGGCGAGGCCGAGGTCAAGGTCTTCGTCGACACCGCCCCGGTGATGGAAAAGCCCCTGGCGCAGGCGGCCGGCCTCGGCTGGCAGGGCAAGCAGACCGTGCTGGTCTCGCGCCGGCATGGCGCCTGGCTCTTCCTCGGGGCGATCTACACCTCGGCCGAACTGCCGCCGGACGCGCCCGAACGCGACCATTGCGGCTCCTGCACGCGCTGCCTCGACATCTGCCCGACCAAGGCCTTTCCGGCGCCCTATCAGCTCGATTCGCGCCGCTGCATCGCCTATCTCACCATCGAGCACCAAGGCCATATCGACGCCGAATTCCGCGCCGGGATCGGCAACCGCGTCTTCGGCTGCGACGATTGCCTCGCCGTCTGCCCCTGGAACAAGTTCGCGGAAGCCTCGCACGAGGCGCGCCTGGCGCTGAAGAGCGAGCTCGACGCGCTGCCGCTGGCCGATCTCGCTGCGCTGGATGACGCCGCCTTCCGGATGCTCTTCGCCGGCACGCCGGTGAAGCGCACCGGCCGCGACCGCTTCATCCGCAACGTGCTGATCGCGATCGGCAATAGCGGCGATCCGGCATTGGCCGCGAGCGCCGAGGCTCTGCTCGACGACCCCGCGCCCTTGGTGAGAGCCATGGCCGCCTGGGCGCTTTGGCAACTCGCGCCTGACCGTGCCGCTGACCTCGCGCCGGCAAGGCTCGCGCAGGAAACAGATCCCGACGTCAGGGCCGAATGGACTCAGCCTTCGCCAAACCAACTGGAACCCGCATGAAGCTCGTCATCTTCGGCCTCGGCTATTCCGCCGGGTTCTTCGCGCGCGCCGCTTTGGCGAAGGGCTGGGAGGTCACCGGCACGGTGCGCTCGGCCGAGAAGGCGGGCGAACTCAGCAAACAAGGGCTGCATACACTGGTCTTCGGCGGCTTCGCGGTGTCGACGCCACTCGCCAAGCTCGTTGCGGATGCAGACGCGGTACTGGTCTCGGCCCAGCCCGACGAGAACGGCGATCCCGTGCTCGGCGCGCTCGCCGACAAGCTAGCGGCGGCCGAGAAGCTGCGCTGGATCGGCTATCTCTCGACCATCGGCGTCTATGGCGACCATGGCGGCGCCTGGATCGATGAGGCCGCCGAGTGCCGTCCGACCAGCCGACGCTCGCGGCAGCGTCTGGAGATCGAGCAGGACTGGCTCGCCTTCGGCGAGCGCAGCGACAAGCCGGTGCAGATCTTCCGCCTCTCCGGCATTTACGGCCCCGGCCGCAACCCGATCACCAAATTGCGGGCCGGCGCCGCCAACCGGCTGGTCAAGCCCGGCCAGGTCTTCAACCGCATCCATGTCGACGATATCGCCGGCGTCCTGATGGCCTCGATCGAAAAACCGCGCGCGGGTGCGCTCTACAACGTCACCGATGACGAGCCGGCGCCGCCGCAGGACGTCGTCAGCTTCGCCGCAGAGGTGTCCGGCCTCACGCCGCCGCCGGAGACGCCGTTCGACCCCGCCAAGCTCTCGCCGATGGCCGCGAGCTTCTATGGCGAGAACAAGCGCGTCTCGAACGCGCTGGTGAAGCGCGAACTCGGCTATGCCTTCCGCTATCCGGAGTACCGGCAGGCGCTGCGCGACCTCGCCGCGGCGGGCGAATAGCCGAAGCCGACCGTTTTCGTCATTGCGAGCGCAGCGAAGCAATCCAGAGGGACTTGCTCTGCCCCCTGGATTGCTTCGTCGCTATGACGGGAAGCGTCAGGCGGCGTAGCGGCCGGCGTCGCCGTCGAGATACTCGATATAGCGCCGGTCGATAGCGGCGACCGGCAGGATGACAAGGACGTCGGTGGTGCCGAACTGCTTGTCGATCACCGCGCCGGAGCCGAATCGGGCACCCAGGCGCAGATAGCCCTTCACCAGCGGCGGCAGGCATTTCAGCGCGAGCTTGGCATCGACCATGCCGGCCGGCAGGCGATCCATCGCCACATGCCGATCGGGCTGGGCCACGACGCGCCATTCGCCCTGGGCGGTGGCGTGGTGATGGATGAAGCTGAGCGGCAGCGCCAGCAGATCGGGATCGACGCCGTCGAAGCTGGCGCAACCGAACATCGCGTCGATGCGGTGATGGCGGCAATAGGCCCAGATGCCGTGCCAGAGCAGCTCGACCGTCTTCTTGGTGCGGTAGGGCTTCAGCACGCAGGAGCGGCCGAGCTCGAGGAAGCGCATGTCTGGGTGGCGTGCCAGCAGCGGCGCGATGTCGAATTCCGACTGGGTGTAAAAGCCGCCCAGCCTGGCGACGGCCTGCTCGCGCATCAGCCGGTAGGTGCCGACAACCTTCGGCTTGATCCCGCCGAAGCGGCCGCGCGCGGCGTGGTCGATCACCAGCAGATGATCGCAGACGGCATCGAACCGGTCGGCGTCACGCCGAAACATGCGCGAGACGACATCCGGCTTGGCCGACATCTCCTGGTAGAACACGCGGTAGCGCAGGCGCTGCGCCCGCCAAATCTCGCGCGGGCCACGCGCCAGCCGGACCTCGAGCGTGCCCGAGCGGCCCAGCGTGCCGAAGAGGGCGTCAGGACCGGGAAAGGCGAAGCCGCCGAGCTGCTTGCCGGCGGCCAGCAGGTTCGACGGCGAAAAACGCTGCAACAGGGCCTGGCCAGCCAGCTTCTGCTTTGCCGGCTGACGGGAACCCTGAAAAACGTCGTGCGTCATAGACGGTCTGGCCCCTGCGATCTCGGATCGGCGCATGACAGCTCTGCGCCGACCGTCTTACGGGATCGCGACAAAACTACGTCACTGTGATGACGAAGCCAACCGCCTGTGGAGCGAAACCAGGCTCAGGCCGACAGCATCTGCCCCGTTCGCAGCTGCGAAAGCCGCTCGATCCAGCCGCGCAGCTGCTCGCGCGAGAGCGGCTTAGCCAGGCAATCATCCATTCCGGCGGCGAGCGCCTGGCGCCGATCCTCCTCCGCAGTGTTGGCGCTGACGGCGACGATCGGCAGCCGGGCGAGGCCTTGCGCCATCTCGGCCGCGCGGATTCGGCGGGCGACGGCAAGTCCGTCCAGCACGGGCATGCGGACATCGAGCAGGGCCAGATCGAAACCTTGCGACCTGCCGGAACGGGCCTCTTCGGCCAGGCGGACAGCCTCGCCGCCATCACGCGCCCAGACCGCGATGCAACCGAGCCGCTCCAGCGTGCGGGTCAGCAGCAGCGCATTGATCTCGTTGTCCTCGGCGACGAGGACCCGCAAGCCGGAGACAGGCTGCTCTGCCGAGACGTCGTCGGCTGGCCCTGTCTCGGCTGCGTGTTGCAACCGCTCGACCGGGTCGAGCCGGACCTGCAGCGAGCGCGCTCTGACCGGCTTGACGAGGAAGCCGGTGAAGCCGGCAGCATAGGGCGAGCCGAAGCTGCGGCGCTCAGCCGGGGCCAGCATGATCACGATGTCGGCGACGCCGGCGCGCCGCGCCGCTGTCGCCACGGCCTGGACCTCACCGCCCGGAAGATCGCGGTCGATCAGCACGGCGGACGGAGCCGAATCGCCGGCGAGCGCTGCGAGAACCTGTGCGTGATCGCCGGCCCGCAGGACCTGCGCACCCGTCCGTTCGAGGCAGGCGGCGATATGGCCGGCGCTGAACGGCGCCGAGGATGCGACCAGGATACGCCGACCCAGCCAGTTCGGAGAGGCCGGGGGCACGATTTCTGCTGTGCCTGCTCGTAACGGCAGAACCAGCCGGAACAATGCGCCGCCCTCCGCGCGATTGCTGGCTTCGATCTCACCGCCCATGGCGCGGGCGAGCCGGCGGGCGATGGCGAGGCCAAGACCGGTACCGGCCTGGTCGCGATGGCCGGTCATGCCGCCCTGCTCGAACTCCTCGAAGATCGTCGCGAGGCGCTCGGCCGGAATGCCCGGCCCGGTATCGGCGATGGCGACGACGAACTGCTCGGCCGCGATGTCCGCCTCGATGCCGACACCGCCGGCTTGCGTGAACTTAACGGCATTGCCGACAAGATTGAGCAGGATCTGGCGCAGGCGCTCGGCATCGCCCACGAGCCGCCCCGGCAGGGCCAGCCCGAGCAAAGTCGAGATCTCGATGCCCTTGGCCTGGGCGCGCGGCGCCATCAGCTCGGTGACATCCTCGATCAGCGCCGCAGGATCAAACGGCGCATCCGCGAGTTCGAGCTTGCCGGCCTCGACCTTGGCGAAGTCGAGGATATCGTCGACGAGGCCGAGCAGCGCCTCGCCTGAACTCCTGAGCGCCTTGACATAGGTTGCCTGCTCCGGGTCGAGCCTGGTGTCGCCGAGCAGGTCTGCCATCCCGAGGATGCCGTTGAGCGGGGTGCGGAACTCGTGGCTGACGGTCGCCAGGAAGCGCGACTTGGCGGCGCTCGCCTCCTCGGCCCGGCTGCGCGCCTCCTCCAGCGCCTTTTCGGTGGCGATCCGCCCGCTGATCTCGCGGCCGACGCGCTGCAGCACGGTCTTTCCCGCAGCGACCGGAACGACCGTCTCGACCCAGGAGAGCCAGCGCTCGCCGCCGTCGATCTCGATGCATTCGTCGACGACGCGGGCGCCACCCGGTAGCGCCTGGGCTGGCCGGGCGCTGCGGACACGCGGCTGCTCGATGCTACCCACAGCCTCGGTCTCGCTCATCCCGATCAGCGCCGCATAGGCCGCGTTGGCGTAGACGATCCGGCCTTCGCTGCGGCGCACGATCAGGTCGCCCTGCGCCTCGATCAGGCTGCGATAGCGCTCCTCGCTGTCGGCAAGCACCCAGAGCCGGTCGCTCAGCTTCTCGACATCAGCCGTCAGCGCCCTCGCCTGCCGTGTGATCTCGCGCCGCTCCCGCAGCAGCCGGATCGCGACGATGGCACAGGCGATCGCCACGGCCATGGCGGCGCAGGTCAGCAGGATCAGAGGGGACGGCAGCTCGATCATGCCAATCCATCTATCACGCCCCCCTTGAGAAAGGGTTCGTCCCACCGGCGAGGATGCCGGATGGTTTGAATGGTTTCGTTAACCTTTCATCAGGCTGGAATCCTTCATCAGGCCGCCTGTGCCGCCTGGTCGATGCGCGAGCGATAGGACAACGCCTCGGCGAGATGGATGCGCCCGAGCCTGTCCTCGCCGTCGAGATCGGCGAGCGTGCGGGCCACCTTGAGCACGCGATGATAGCCGCGCGCCGTCAATCGCATCGCCTCGGCGGCACTGCGCAGCAGCGCGAGCCCGGCCGCATCCGGCCGCGCGACATCGTCGAGCAGCGCGGCCGGGCAGCGAGCATTGGTCGTGGCTCCCGCCACGCCGAGCGCGGCATAGCGCGCCGACTGGCGGGCGCGGGCCGCGGCGACGCGGGCAGCGACCTCGGCCGAGCCCTCCGCCGCGGCCGGCAGGATGAGATCGGCCGCCGTCAGCGCGGGCACGTCGATGGTGATGTCGATCCGGTCGAGCATCGGGCCGGAGATCCGGGCCTGATAGCCGGCCATGCAGCGCTCGTTCGGCTGCCGGCGACAGGCATAGCCCGGCTCGGTCGCCTTGCCGCAGCGGCATGGATTCATCGCCGCGATCAGCTGGAACTTGGCGGGATAGACGGTGCGGTGATTGGCGCGCGAGATCAGCACCTCGCCGGTCTCCATCGGCTGGCGCAAGGCGTCGAGTGCCTGCGCCTGGAATTCCGGCAACTCGTCGAGGAAGAGTACACCGTGATGGGCGAGCGAGACCTCGCCGGGCCGGGCCTGCAGGCCGCCGCCGACCAAGGCCGCCATCGAGGCCGAATGATGCGGGGCGCGGAAGGGGCGCCGGTCGGTCAATTCGCCGTTGGCGAGATGACCGGCGACCGAGAGCACCATCGAGACCTCCAGCAGCTCGCGCGGATCGAGCGGCGGCAGGATCGAGGACAGACGGCTCGCCAGCATCGACTTGCCGGCGCCGGGCGGGCCGTTCATCAGCATATCAAGTGCACTATTGTTCAGACGTTCGTGTCCGACTATGCGATCCGCTCCGTGCCTGTCGAACGGGTAAAGTTGGCCCCTAGCCGACATCTGGAACGTCTGCTGTCGGGCGGTTGGATACCTGAGTGGGTGGTTGGCAGATCGAGGAGACGAGGGCCTCCAAGTCGGCTTGGAGGTTTCGATCGGGCTGAAACGCAATTAGGTGCCAGATCTGGGCCCCAACCTCCTCTGCCACTTGGTAAAGCCGCTCCAGCCGGCAGTCTTCGGGACGCTCACCAAGGGCAGGCAGCACTTTTACAAGTTCTGTCGCACAACGTCTGACCGGGTGGCAAGGAGCGCGATTGGCTGCGCAAAATGCATACGTCTGGCGGCCTATGAGACAAGCCTCAGGTCGTGTCCCGTAGCGTGGTGTAGCTGCGGGTGGTCATCGGCGATTGCCGGTTAGGTTTGGGTTGCGAGATCCAACCCTGAACCGAGAGATCCCCGATGACCGACGAGATGATGAACCTGCGCGGG